>Ga0075420_100000222_pt1 | contig 41673 bp, 34 predicted proteins | sample SoiMetdeltSBSDD4_FD_75296 | JGI IMG/M metagenome (GOLD analysis project Ga0075420, IMG submission 75296) | Bulk soil microbial communities from a Populus tree surrounding site in Tennessee, USA - Soil MetaG P. deltoides SBSDD4 | ecosystem: Environmental > Terrestrial > Soil > Tree plantation...
CGGACGACGGGCTCCGGTACGTGTTCCACCTTCGCGAGGGCCTCGAATGGTCCGACGGGGAGCCGCTCACCGCGCACGACGTCGAGTTCGGGATCAAGCGCGTCCTGAACCCGGACGCCCCGGGGTCGTCGGTCGCGATCTACTTCGTGCTCGAGACCGGCCAGGACTTCTACCTACGGCGCACCACGGACGCGAACGCGATCGGTGTGCGTGCTCTCGACGACCGGACGGTCGAGTTCCGGCTCGCCGCGCCGGCGCCGTACTTCATGGGCGTGATGAACCGCCCGGACGGCGGCCCGCAGCCGCGTCACGCGATCGAGCGCGACGGCGACGCGTGGACCGAGACCGGCCGGCAGGTCGTGAGCGGCTCGTTCCGGATCGCCTCGCGCGACGACGAGCGGGTCGTGCTTGAGCGGCGTCCGGAAGGACCGACCCCGCGTCCGGGCAACGCGGCACGGCTCGAGTTCGTCCTGACCGACGTGGAGGCCGCGCTCGAGCCGTACGCGCGCGGCGAGTTCGACGTGGTGACGATCCGCTACACGCCCAGGCTCGCCGACCTGGTGCCGCACGTGGCGGCCGACGCCTCGCTCGGGGCGGCCACCTGGTCCGCATACGTGGCGTTCGACCACGCGGATCCGGTCCTGTCGAACCTCGAGCTCCGGCGCGCGCTCGCCCACGCGATCGACCGAGATGCCCTCGAGGCCGTCGTGCCCGACAACTTCGTCGTCGCGCGCGGCGGGATCGTGCCGCCGGCGCTCCAGGGTCACACGCCGGACATCGTGCCGGCGTTCGATCCGGACGCGGCGCGCGCGCATCTCGAGCGGTCGGGCGTTGGGAACGTTCGGCTGGAGATCGGTGGCTACTACACCTGGGTCCACCGGTTCCTCGAGACGGTGACCGGGATGTGGAAGGACGTCCTGGGGATCCAGAGCGAGATCAAGCCGTGGACGATCCAGCAGGCGCTGTCCGCGAAGAAGATGACCGACCTCGCGAGGATCTACGTGACCGGGTGGCTGCCCGGCTACGCCGACCCCGAGTACTACCTGCGGCTGCTGTTCCACTCGGACAGCCGGACGAACGAGGGCGGGTTCTCCCACGCGCCGTTCGACGAGCTGATCGAGCGTGCGCGGCAGGAGCGGAGGGACCGGGAGCGGCTGGAGCTGTTCCACGAGGCCGACCGGCTGGCCGTCGCCGACCGGATCGCGGTGATCCCGCTCGTCTACGGGCGGAGCATGGCGTTCGTGAAGCCCTGGGTGCTCGGGTGGTGGGAGTTCGGCAAGTCGTCGGAGAACTTCGCCGACCTCACGGTGGATCCCGCGTCGCCGCGCGCCTGAGCGCCTCACGTTTCACCCGTTGCCGGAGCGGTGAAAACACCAGTCATGGAGGCCGCAGAGAAGGTCGTACGCCGCGTCGACGAGGCGCACCAGCGGCACCCCTGGCTCGCCTTCCCCTACGCGGTGATCAAGAAGTTCGGGGACGACCAGGCAGGCAACCTCGCGGCGCTCATCTCGTACTACGCGTTCTTCTCGCTGTTCCCGCTGATGCTCGTCCTCGTCACCGTGCTCGGGATGGTGCTCCAGCGGAACACGGAGCTTCGGGAAGCGATCCAGGAGTCCGCGCTCGCGAACTTCCCCGTCGTCGGGGAGGAGATCTCACGGAACGTGCGCGCGCTGGACGCGACCGGGCTGACGCTCGCGGTCGGGATCGCCCTGGCGCTCTGGGCCGGTCTCGGTGTCCTGAAGGTGATGCAGACCGCCATGAACACGATCTGGAACGTGCCGTACCGTCATCGGCCGAACTTCCTCAAGACCCTTCTGCGGGCGGTGATCATGCTTGCGGTCCTCGGGGTCATCACCATCGGCTCGGCGGTCGCCGGGGGCATCGGCGCCGGCAACGACAACCTGCTCCTCAGCCTCGTGTGGGTCCTCGTCTCGCTGGTGTTGAACCTGGCGCTGTTCCTGCTCGCCTTCCGCATCCTCACGAGCGCGGACGTGACCTGGGGAGACGTATTCCCGGGGGCCCTGGTGGCCGCGATCGCCTGGACCGCCCTCCAGGCGCTCGGCGGGTACTTCGTGCGTCACCAGCTCGAGGGGGCGACCGAGACGTACGGGACGTTCGCGACCGTGATCGGGCTGCTCGCGTGGATGTACCTCGGGGCGCAGGCCACGCTGCTCGCGGCCGAGGTCAACGTCGTGCGGAAGCGGCGCCTGTGGCCGCGCGCGATCGTGCAGCCGCCGCTCACCGACGCGGACGAGCGCGCGCTGAAGATCTACGCGAAGGTGGAGGAGCGCCGGCCCGAGGAGGACGTGTACGCTCGGATCGATCGAGCGGCGTCGACGCACCCGCCCTCGAGGGACGAGGGCTGACCTACTCTTTCCTCTCGGCGTGCCCCCCGAACTGCTTGCGCATCGCGGACAGGATCCGGTTCGCGAACTCCGCCTCGGCGCGCGACTCGAACCGGTCGAAGAGCGACGCCGAGAGCACGTGGACGGGGACGCCCTCGTCGACGGCGGCGAGCACGGTCCACCGGCCCTCGCCCGAGTCGCTCACGCGGCCCGAGAACGCCTCGAGCTTTGGGTCCTCGACCAGCGCCGCCGCCGTGAGGTCGAGCAGCCACGACGCCACGACGCTCCCGCGCCGCCAGACCTCCGCGATCTCGGGGATGTCGAGGTCGTACCGGTAGTACTTCGGCTCGCGGAGCGGCGTGGTCTCGGCGTCGGACACCTGCTCGGACGCGCCGACATCGGCGTGGTTCAGGACGTTCAGGCCCTCGGCGTACGCGGCCATGATCCCGTACTCGATCCCGTTGTGGACCATCTTCACGAAGTGCCCTGCCCCCGGCGGGCCGCAGTGGAGGTAGCCCTGTTCGGCGGTGGAGGCGTTCGCGGCCGTGCGGCCCGGCGTGCGCGGCGCCGACTCCACGCCCGGCGCGATCGTCGCGAAGATCGGGTCGAGCCGTCGCACGACCTCGTCCTCTCCGCCGATCATCAGGCAGAAGCCGCGCTCGAGCCCGAACACCCCGCCGCTCGTCCCCACGTCTACGAAGTGCACGCCCTTCTCGGCGTAGCGCTCGGCGCGGTCGACGTCGTCGCGGTAGTACGAGTTCCCGCCGTCGATCACGACGTCGCCCGGCTCCATGAGGTCGGCGAGCGCGTCGGTGGTCTGCTCGGCGAACGCCGCAGGCACCATCACCCACGCCGCCCGCGGCTTGGAGAGCTTGCTCACGAAGTCCTCGAGCGACCCCGTCCCGATCGAGCCCTCGCCCTCGAGCTCGCGGACCGCGTCGGCGCTCACGTCGTACACGACGACCTCGTGGCCCCCGCGCATCAGCCGGCGCGACAGGTTGGCGCCCATCCGACCGAGCCCCACCATCCCGAGCTGCATCAGCCCACCTCCGTCAGGTCGTCGAGCGTGACGCGGGCGACGCGGCGCCCGCGCGTACGGAGCGAGCGCAGGTCGCCGAGCGCCTGCGCGTCGATCAGCGTTCCGAACGTGTACGGCTGGCCCGGGATCTTCAAGTCAGCGGACCTGCCTCGGTCCACGACCTGGATGAAGACGCCGCTGTTCGGCCCGCCCTTGTGCAGCTGCCCGGTCGAGTGCAGGAACCGCGGCCCAAACCCTGTCGTCGTCGCGACCTTGTACCGGTCGCGGATCGCGAGGCGCGTGCGTTCGATCGCGTCCTCGGTCTCGGAGGTGCGGTCGAGGTATGCGAGGATCGCGACGTAGTCGCCCTCGCCCACCTGCTCGAGCAGGGGGCCGAGCTCGTCGAACCCGGGGTCGTCGACCTTGCCCGATGCGAGGATCTCCTTCGTCGCGTCCTTGGCTTCCTGCACGTTCGGCTGGTCGAACGCGTTGATCCCGAGGACGGAGCCGGCGACCGCGGTCGCCATCTCCCACCGGAAGAACTCGCCCCCGATCTGCTCGCGGTCGTCGAACGCGATCCGCGCGACCGGGTGCCCGTAGGTCTCGAGCGGCCCGATGGCCTCGTGCTCGCCGATCGCGACGAACACCCGGTCCTGCCCGTATACGTCGGGCTCCCCCAGGGGTTCGCCCACGACGGGCACGATGCCGACGCCCTCCTTGCCGGTGGACTCGGCGATCAGCTGCTCGACCCAGCTGCCGAAGCTCGCGATCTCCCCGGGGAGCGCGAGCGTGATCTTGTCGCGGCCCGCCCTCGCCGCCTCGCCCATCAGCGCGCCGAGCGTCGCGCCAGGGGACTGGGCCGCCGGGACGATCCGTTCGGACGCGGTCTGCATCTCCTCGGCACGGTCGAGCACCTCGTGGAGCGGGGCGCCGATCAGCGCGGCGGGGACGAGGCCGAAGTAGGAGAGGGCCGAGTAGCGGCCGCCGATGTCGTCGGGGTTGAGGAACAGCGCGCGGAACCCGTGCTCGCGCGCGAGCGACTCGAGCGACGTGCCCGGGTCGGTGATCGCGACGAACTGGTTGCCGTTCGGCGTCGCCTCCCAGAAGTGCGCGAAGTGGCTGAGGGTCTCGGTCGTGCCCCCGGACTTGCTCGCGACGACGAACAGCGTCTTCGGGAGCTCGAGCCCGCTCGCGACCCGCTCGATCGTCACCGGGTGCGTCGTGTCGAGCACGATGAGCTCGAGCGCGCCCTCGGCCTCGCCGAACGTGCGCATGAAGACCTCGGGCGCGAGGCTCGAGCCGCCCATCCCGAGCAGCACCGCGGTCTCGAACCCGTCGCTCGCCGCCTGCTTCGCGAACGCCTCGAGCTCGAACGCCCGCTCGTGCATCAGGTCGACGACCGTGAGCCAGCCGAGGCGGTTCGTGATCTCGGTCGGGTCGTCCTTCCAGACCGTCTGGTCCTTGCGCCAGATCCGCTCGATCACGCGATCGGCGTCCATGCGCTCGAGCCGCTCGGTGACGGGGGCGAGCATCGTCGAGAGCACCGTGCGCCGGCGTTCGTGACCGGCGCGCACCCGGTCGAGCTTGGTCCCGATCGTCTCGAGCAGCGCATCGAAGTCCTTGGCGAACGAGACGATGCCGTCCTCGAGCAGCCGATCGGTCACCTCAGAGAGCGAGATCCCCTCGGCCGCGAGCCTCTCGACGTGCGCCTTCGAGTCGTCGCGGCCCTCCCAGATCGCGTTCGGGCTGACGGTGCCGTGGTCGCGGACGGCGTCGACCGTGTTCATCGGCATCGTGTTCACGGTGTCGGGCCCGACGAGCTCGTCGACGTAGAGCGTGTCGGGGTAGGCGGGGTTCTTCGTCGACGTCGATGCCCACAGCGGCCGCTGCACGCGCGCGCCCGCCTCGGCGAGCCCCTCCCACCGCTCGCCGGAGAAGAGCTCCTCGAACCGCTCGTACGCGAGCTTCGCGTTCGCGATCGCGGCCCTGCCGCGCAGGTCCGAGCCTTCGGGCAGCCTCGCGTCGATCGCGGAGTCGACGCGCGAGACGAAGAACGACGCGACCGAGGCGACGCGCTCCACGGGTTCATCGGCCTCGACCCGGCGCTCGATCCCGCGCTGGTAGGCGGCGGCGACGCAGGCGTAGGCCTCGACCGAGAACAGCAGCGTGACGTTCACGTTGATCCCGTCGGCGATCGCCTGCTCGATCGCCTGCCGGCCCTCGGTCGTACCGGGGATCTTGATGAGGACGTTCGGCCGGTCGATCCGCTGCCACAGGCGTCGCGCGGCCGCGATCGTCCCGGCGGTGTCCCGGGCCAGGCGCGGCTCCACCTCGAAGCTCACGAAGCCGTCGCGGCCCTCGGTCGCGTCGTGGCGCGGACGGAGCACGTCGGCGGCGAGCTGGATATCCGCGATCGCAAGGTCCTCGAAGACGTCGAGCGGGTCGTGGTCCGTGCCGTCGGTCGCGATCCTCGTGATCTCGGCTTCGTAGTCCGTGGAGCCGCCGATCGCCTTGCCGAAGATGCTGGGGTTCGAGGTCACGCCGGTGATGCCGTCGTCGATCAGTCGCTGGAGCTCGCCGCTCGTGATGAGGGTCCGTCGGACGAAGTCGAGCCACGGACTCTGACCGGCGTCCACGAGTTGCTGCAGGGGGTTCATCGCGGGATCCCTTCGCCGGGAAGGGGTCAACCGTAGTCGGTCCCGGTCCCGGGGGTCGAACGCGGGCGCGTGTCCGCTCAGCCGGGACCGGCCGCAGCCCGGATCTCCCGTGCGGCCGCCGGTGGGTCCGGCGCCCAGAAGATCGCGCTGCCGGCGACGAGCACATCGGCTCCCGCCGCCACCGCGTCGCGGGCGGTCTCCGCGTTGATGCCGCCGTCCACCTGGATCCGGAAGCCGAGGCCCCGGGCGTCGCGGAGTTCGCGCGCGCGGCGGACCTTCTCGAGGTGCTCCGGGACGAACGCCTGGCCGCCGAACCCCGCCTTGATCGTCATCACGAGCAGGAGGTCGATCCGCTCATTCAGGTACGGCGCGACGGTCTCGAACGGCGTCGGCCCGTCCACCACGACGCCGGCCTGCATCCCGAGCTCGCGAATGCGCGCGAGCAGCGGCGACGGGTCGCCGAGCTCGACGTGGACGCCGCAGAGGTCCGCGCCGGCGATCGCGAGCGGCTCGAGCCAGCGCCCCGGCTCGGAGACCATCAGGTGGCAGTCGAGGAACAGGTCCGTGTGCTTGCGCAGCGACGCGACCACGGGCGGCCCGATCGACAGGTTCGGGACGAAGTGCCCGTCCATGAGGTCGATGTGCAGCCAGTCGGACTCGGCGCGCACGAGCGAGACCTGGTCGGCCAGGACGGCGTAGTCGGCGGCCAGGATCGACGGGGCGAGCAGGACGTCGTTCGGCACGCGCCGTAGTCTGCCTCAGCGGTGTCGGCGGCGCTCGCGGAGCGCCGGGCATCGAGGAGGAGCGGATGGAGCCTCAGGAGATCTTCGAACTGATCGTCAAGGCCGACGAGAAGCTGAAGTACGCGACCGCCGGCAAGCAGGACGTCCGCCGCGAGCAGGCGCGCGAACTCCTGCGCCGGGCGCGGAACGAGGCCGAGGCGATCGGGAACGACGCGCTCGTGCAGCAGGCCGACACGCGGCTTACGGACCTCGACGCGACGGGCTAGGGCGAGCGGAGGATCAGCCGGGCCGGGCGGCGCCGACGAAACTGTCCCAGTACACGGAGACGACCTGCACCGGCACCCCCGGGTGCGACGCGTGGATCATCCGGCCGCCGCCGACGTACATCCCGACGTGCGAGATCGGGCTGTAGAAGAACAGGAGGTCGCCCGGCTGCACGTCCGATTGGGCCACGTGCGGGAGCGAGGAGTACTGCGCCGCCGAGGAATGCGGGAGCGACACGCCGGCCTGCGCCCACGCCCACATCGTGAGCCCCGAGCAGTCGAAGCCGACGTTCGGGTCGGCGGCGCCGAAGACGTAGGGCGTTCCGATCACCGAGTAGGCGGCGGAGATCGCGACGCCGGCGCTGCCGCTGACGGGGGGAGGGGCCGGGGTGGGGCCCTGGCTCACCACGCCGCCGCTGCTCGAGGCTCCGTTCTGCGCGGCAGCTGCGGCCGCCTCCTGCGCGGCCTGCTGGGCGGCGAGGGCCTCGTGGAACTCCCGGTTGAGGGTCTCGTAGAGGTCGCGGGCCTCGTCGATCCGCGACTCGATCACGTCGCGGTCGCGCCCGATCTGCTCGAGCAGTCCCTGCCGCTCATCGACGGTCGCGGCGAGCTCCTCGGCGGTCCACCGGGCCTCCTGCCGGGCGAGGTCGGCGACGAGCGCGAGGTCGGCGTCCGCCTGGGCCATGCTCCCGATGAACTCGAGACGGTCGGAGAAGTCGGCGATCGACGTAGCCTCGAACAGCGTGGCGATCTGCGAGCCGACCCCCGTGTAAGCGCGGGCCGCGCTCCGGTTGAGGCTCGCGACGGCCTGGTCGGCCTCCGCCTGTGCGCGCACGGCCTCGTCGCGGACGTCGGCGAGCCTGCCCTGGACCTCCTGGAGCCGGATCTGTGCCTGGTTGTACCGCTCGACGAGGAGCGAGAGCTCCCGGTTCAGCTGGTCCAGGCGCGTCTTCGCCTGCTGGACCTCCTCACGGCTGGGAGCCGCTGAGGAGAGGGTCGCCGCACCGATGATCGCCGAGGAGGCGATGAGCACGGCCATCGCGAGCCGTGCCGCCACGTGCCTACGCCTACCGGTCATCATCCTCCGGGCAACGAAACGGGCTGTCTAGCGACAGCCCGGCGAGCAGGCTACCGGCCGCTCAGGGGGTCGTCAAACAACTTCATCAACCGTTCTATCGGCCCTCTCGACGCTCGCACAAGAGGGTTGCACCGGAAAAACGCCTGCTGTGGTCGGGACGGCGGGATTTGAACCCGCGACCTCAGCGTCCCGAACGCTGCGCGCTACCAAGCTGCGCCACGTCCCGTGCCGGGCAGTGTAGCGGCTCGGCCCCCCGCTCCGACCCGCCCGATCCGCCCGGAGGTGTGCGGGTAGCATCGGATGCGACCGTCCGCAGGCACCCGAGCCGTCCGAGAGGCAACGCACACGTGAGGATCGCGCAGATCTGCCCGCCCTGGCTCGCGGTCCCGCCGAAGGGCTACGGCGGGATCGAATGGGTCGTCGCGCTGCTCGCCGACGGGCTCGCCGAGGCGGGGCACGACGTGACGCTGTTCGCGACCGGCGACTCGAGGACGGCGGCCAGGCTCGAGTACGTGTACGAGCAGGCGCCGGGCTCCGCGGCGATCAACGACATCGTGCTCGACACGACCCACACCCTGTTCAGCCTCCGGGACGCGCGCGAGCGGTTCGACGTCCTGCACGTCCACACGCCCTTCTCCACGCTCGCGGCCGCCGTGGAGACCGGGATCCCCACCGTCCACACGCTCCACGGGTCGTTCGTGTCCGAGATGCAACGGCTGTACTCGTACGTCGCCGACCGGGTCTGGTTCGTCGCGATCAGCGAGGCGCAGCGGGGGTTCGACGAGGACCTGCGCTACGGCGGCGTCGTCTACAACGGGATCGACATGAACGTGTACACGCTGCAGGAGGAGAAGGAGGACTTCGTCCTGTTCCTCGGCCGCGGTGCGCCCGAGAAGGGCTGGCGCCGCGCGATCGACGCCGCGATGCTGGCCGGCGAGCGCCTCGTCTCCGCCGTGAAGATCGCGCACTGGGCCGAACAGAAGGAGTGGGAGGAGAACATCCAGCCCGTGCTCCCCCCCGACTTCGAGGTGCTGGGCGAGATCTCGCAGGAGGAGAAGGTGGACCTGCTGCGCCGCGCGAAGGCCGTGTTGTTCCCGATCGACTGGCCCGAGCCGTTCGGCCTCGTGATGACCGAGGCGATGGCCTGCGGGACGCCCGTGATCGCGACCCCACGCGGCTCGGTGCCCGAGGTCGTGGAGGACGGGGGGACCGGGTGGATCGTCGACGTCGAGGACTACGCGGCCCAGGCGGCCGAACGCCTGAAGCGCCTCGGCGAGATCGATCCCCACCGGTGCCGCGAGCGGGTGCTGCGCTTGTTCTCCAAGGAGGCGATGGTCGCCGGGTACGAACGCGTCTTCGAGCGCGCGATCGCCGGCTGATCGCGGCCGACCTCAGGCCGGAACGAACCCGGAACCGGGCGCCCGCCCGGGACGTCCTGAAGGCATAGGATGCTCCGGCCCGCCAGGGCCCGATCCCGAGGAGGCTGTGATGCGCATTGGGCTCAGCGCCCGTCCCTTCGTGCTGTTCGCGTTGTCGATCTGTCTCGCGGCGACGGTGCTCGCCGCGCCCGTCGACGCAGCCGTCGCACCGAGCCTGAAGCTCTTGGTGGGCAACACGGAGCTGACGGTCGAGCGCAACGGCCGGGGGTTCGTCTCCCTCGATCCGGGCGTCTGGGTCACGCCGGTCGGAGGAGACTTCGAGCTCTGGCTCCGCCGAGCCGAGTACGACACGCCGTTCTCGTTCGTGCAGGTCGACTCGGGATCGGGCGCGGTCCTGCGGACCCTGCCGCTGTCGATGGCCGCGGGAACGAACGGCCTCTCGGACTTCGCGGGGTACGAGATCCGGGACGGTCGCGGCGACCTCGTGGCCCGGCAGACGACCGACTACTGCCCGAACAGCTTCTTCCACCAGCGACTGTCCGACGAGAGCCCGCTGAACCCGCACTACCCGTACGACTGCAACAACGCCTACTCCGCCGGGGCCTTCCTCAAGGGCGCGGTCTGGGGCATCGACGAGGGCTGGGCGAGTGGCCTGGTCGGGAGCGGCTACTACGAGGGCAGCGTAAGGTTCCGAGCGCCGCGCAAGCACTACACGCTCTCCTTCGCGATCGACCCCGCGTGGGCGAGCCAGCTCGAGGTCGCGCCGGGGGACGAGACGGCCGAGATCGATGTCACCGTCGTCGATCGCGGGGAGCTCGACCACGCGGATGCGACAGCACGGGCGGAGGTTCCCGAGTCGCTCGATCGCCCGTCCGCTCCCGTTCCGGACGTGACGAACCCCGATCCGTCCACGCTTCCCGATCTCGTCGCGCTTCCCGCATATCGGATGAACACGCAGGCGCGGAAGGGACGTGACTACCTCAACTTCTTCTCGACCGAGTGGAACGAGGGGCCGGGGACATTCGTGATCGAGGGGTTCCGAGGGCAGGACGAGGGATCGATGGACGCGTTCCAGTACTTCCTCGACGGCGGCGTGGCGACCGGGCGCGCCGGGATCGGCGAGCTCGAGTTCCACCGCGGCGGCGGGCACAACCACTGGCACTTCGAGGAGTTCACGCGGTACTCGCTCCTCGACGCCTCGAAGACGCAGGTGCTGGTGAGCGGCAAGCAGTCGTGGTGCCTCGTGAACACCGACGCGATCGACCTCACCGTGCCGAACGCGAGGTGGCTCGCCTACGGGCAGGACCTCGGGACCTCGTGCGGCACGCCGGGGGCGCTCTGGATCCGCGAGGTCCTGGACGTCGGCTGGGGCGACACCTACGCGCAGTTCCTCGGGGGACAGGGGTTCAACATCACGAACCTTCCCAATGGCTCGTACTACGTGCGCGTGCACGTGAACCCCACCGGCTCGATCCTCGAGTCCGACGTCGCCAACAACATCGAGGACCGGCTGATCAAGCTCAAGGGCCGGCCGGGTCACCGCCGCGTGGTCGTGCCCCCATGGCACGGGATCGACACCGAGGGCGGCGGGTGCTTCTGCTGAACCGGAACGGCTCAGACGCCTGAGTCGCCGGCGGGTCCCGCGTCCGGGGCCCGCCGGAGCTCGAGCAGCGTGGCCTCCGGCGGGCAGAGGAACCGGAACGGCGCGTACTTGCTCGTGCCGAGCCCCGGCGAGACGTGGAGGAACGCCCCGTCGAACCGGATCATCCCGGACGCGAGTCGCCGGGGGAGGTCGGAGTTCGTGACGAGCGCCCCGACGATCGGCATCCGCACCTGCCCGCCGTGCGTGTGACCGGCGACGACCAGCGGGTAGCCGCACGCCACGGCCTCGGTCGCCGAGTCGGGCGAGTGCATCACCGCGATGCCGAACCGCTCCGGCGCGGCGCGGGGCAGGAGCCGTAGGTCCTGCCGGAGGATGTGCGCGTCGTCGAGCCCGAGCAGCTCGACCGGCATCCCGTCCAGCTCGATCTCGTCGCGCAGGTTCGTGAGGTCGCGCCACCCGTCGGCGATCAGCTGCGCCCGGAGCTCCTTCGAACGGCCCAGCTGCACGCGACGCCGCCGCCGGCGCTTGGCCGGGACGAAGTAGCGGAAGGGGTTCCTTGGCCGAGGGACGTAGTAGTCGTTCGAGCCGAGGACGAACCACGAGGCGTGCCGGCCGCGGACGGGCCGGAGCGCCGCCACCACCGTCTCGACGGCCTGCGGTTCGGCGAGGAGGTCGCCCGTCACCACCGTGACGTCGGCCCGGGGGAGCGACGCGAGGAACGCGGACTTGCGCGCATCGCTGCGGACGAAGTGGATGTCGGACAGGTGCAAGATCGTCAGGGCCGCCGGACCCTCGCTGGGTAGGATGGCGAGGCCGCGGCGGACCAGACGGTACGCGCGGCGCTCGACGAGGACGCCGTAGGCGACGCAGAGCACCGCGACGACGCCGAGCGCGAAGAGGATCTCCGGGAGCACGGGAGGCGAGTGTACGTGGGCGACCCCACGTTGAAGGCCACGGTTCGGGAGCAGATGACCGCCGCGATGAAGGCCGGCGACAAGGTTCGCCTCGGCGCGCTCCGGATGCTCACGGCCGCGATCACGAACCGCGAGAAGGACGAGCGGCACGAGCTCTCCGACGACGAGGTGCGCGAGGTCGCGGGCAGGGAGGTGAAGCGGCGGACCGAGTCGATCGAAGCGTTCGAGGCCGCGGGAAGGACCGAGCTCGCCGAGAAGGAACGCGCCGAGCGCGAGGTGCTGCAGGCGTTCGCGCCCGAGCAGCTTTCGGAGGCAGAGATCGACGCGCTCGTCGACCGGGCGATCGCGGACACGGGGGCCGCGTCGCCGAAGGAGATGGGCAAGGTGATGGGCGCCGTCATGGCCGAGGCGAAGGGGAAGGTCGACGGCGCCGTGGTGCAGCGAAGGGTCGCGGAGCGCCTGGGCGGCTAGACCAGTCGCCGCCCGCCGACCGGCATCGACGCGATCAGGCCGCTGCCCGGTCCTCCGCCGTTGCCGTTCCCGGGTCCTCCGCCTCCGCCGTTGCCACCGCCGCCCCCGTTCCCGGGGCCGCCACCGCCGCCACCGCCATCGCCCTCGAACTCGCCGACGAACAGCGTGACGGTCGAACCCGGATCGACGAGCTTGGAGCCGTCGCCGATCGGGATCTGGTCGATGACGATGCCGTCGAGGTTGTTCCCGTCGACCGGGACGAACTCGACCGCGGCGAGCAGGCCGACCCTGGCCAACGTATCGATCGCCTTGGCCTCCGTCATGCCGGTCACGCGGGGCACGACGACCGGCTTGCCCTGTCCGTCGCTCACCGTGAGGGTAACGGCGCTGCCCAGGCGCGCGCGCGCGCCGCCACCGGGGGCCTGCGAAAGGACGGTGCCCTTCGGCTCGGACGATCGCACCATCTCCGAGATCGGGGTGAAGTTCGCCTCCGCCAGGATCTGCTCGGCCTGCTCGAGCTTCAGGCCGACGACGTCGGGGACCCCGCCGCTCTCCGGCGGCGGCGGCGCCTCGAACCCCTGGACGGGGAACTCGGCCATCGCGCGCGCCATGAAGTCCTGCCAGATCGGGGCGGCGATCGTCCCGCCGAACACCGACGTCCCGTAGTACGAGTCCATCGGCTTCTGCCCCTCCGAGAACCCGACCCACACCGCGGTCGCCACCTGCGGCGTGTAGCCGGCGAAGTACACGTTCGTGTAGTCCTGCGCCGTGCCGGTCTTGCCGGCCACCGGGCGGTTGCCGGGAAGGATCGCGGCCCGCCCGGTCCCGCAGCACACCACGCGCTGCAGCATCGCGGTGACGAGGTGCGCGATCTCCGGATCGACCACCTGCTTGCACTTGGACCCGTGCTGGTAGAGGACGCGCTGGCCCTTCGGCGCGGTCTTCGGGACGCCGGCGTACTCCACCTTGCGGACGGCCCACGCGTCGCAGTGGACCCCGTCGTTCGCGAGCGTCGCGTACGAGGATGCCATGTCCATCGTCGGGACCTCCTCGACCCCGAGCGTGATCGCCGGCACCGCGTCGAGCCCGACCGTGATCCCCATCCGATGCGCGGCGTCGACGATGTTCTCCGGCCCCACGTCGAGCGCGAGCTGCGCGAACACGACGTTCACCGAGTTCTGCGTCGCGTTCCACAGGTCCATGTAGCCGGCGTCGCCGCCGCCCTCGGCGTTGCTCACGCAGCCGTCCGCGCTGATCCAGCCGGGGAGGCCGCACTGGGGAGAGGCCGACGAGTACACCTTGCCCTGCGGGAAGTCGTTCTCGAACGCCGCGACAAGCGTGAACGGCTTGAACGCCGACCCCGTCTGCCGGGTCCCCCGCCACACGAGGTCGAGCTGGTCCCGGCGGTAATTCTTCCCCGACAGCATCGCCTTGATCGCGCCGTCGGTCGCGCGCACCGACACGAGCGACGCGTCGGGACTGTTCCTCGCGTCGTCGATGTACGGGCTGTCGATGATCGCTTCCTGCGCGTAGTCCTGCCAGTCGGGGTCGAGCGACGTGTAGATCTCGAGCCCGCCCTGGTAGAGCGTGTGGACGCGCTGGTTGTACGTCTTGCCGAACGCGTCGAACTCCCCGTCCTCGTTCTCGAGGATCAGGTTGCGGAGGTAGTAGACGAAGAACGGCTCGACCTTCTGCTTGAAGACGCCGACGTCGTTCGTGATCCCGAGCTCGCTCGCCTTGGCCCGCGCGACCTTGTCCGGGTCGGCCCATCCGAGCTCGGCCATCCGGTCGAGCACCAGGTTCCGCCGCGCCGTGGCCACGGCGGGGTTCGTCACGGGGTCGTACGCTCCGGGGGCGCGGATCAGGCCGGCGAGCAGCGCGGCCTGCCGGAGCGTGAGCTTGCTCGCGCGCGTGTGGAAGTACGTCTCCGCCGCCTTCTCGATCCCGTACGCGCCGTTCCCGTAGTACGCCTCGTTCATGTAGAGCTCGAGGATCTCCCGCTTCTCGTACCTCCGCTCGAGCCGGATCGCGAGCGCCGCCTCCTGGAACTTGCGTGCGAACGTCCGCTCGGGCGAGTCGATCAGCACGTTCTTTACGAGCTGCTGCGTGAGCGTCGAGCCGCCCTGCTCGATCTCGCCGGCGACGAGGTTCGCGATCGCCGCGCGGATCAGCGACGGGAAGTTCAGCGCACCGTGCTCGTAGAAGGAGTCGTCCTCGATCGCGATCACGGCGTCCTGCGCGACCTGCGCGATCTTGTGGATCTTCACGTATCGGCGGTTCTCGTCCAGGAAGATCTCGGCGAGCACGGTGCCGTCGGCCGCGTAGATCGTCGAGGTCTCCGGGAAGTCCGGGATGCGGACCTGCCCCACGCCGGCCGCGTCGAGGCGATCGCGGAACGCGTTCACGCCCACCCCGGCGGCCCCGAAGATCGGGAGCAGGACCAGCGCGACGACCACCGCGAACGCCCCGAGCACGGCCACGAGCACCAGCGGGATCAGGGGCGCGATCACCGTCCGCGGCTGGAGGTCCGGCACGACGACCGCGGGTCCGTCCTCGCGGGGCGGGCGCGGTGCCCGCCTGGGCGGCCGTTCTCGGTGCTTCGGGGGGGCCTGCATGGCGCCTCAGGATAGCCCGCGTATCCCCCCGGGTACGATGACCGCGTCCATGCGCCGCGCCGCCCGATCCCTGCTGCTCGGAGGCCTCGTCGCGCTGTTCCCGGCCCCCGCCGCCGCGCAGCAGGAGCCCGCCTCCGTGCTCGTCGCCGAGGTGGACGGCTCGATCGACGGCGTGCTCGCCTCGTTCGTCCGGGACGCGATCGAGGACGCCGAGGCGTCGGGCTCCACCCTGGTCCTGCAGCTCGACAGCGCGGGGACCCTCGACGTCGACCCGGTGGCCCTGGCGGCGCGGATCCACGACGCGAGCGTCCCGGTGATCGTCTGGGCTGGGCCGTCGCCGGCCAAGGCACAGGGCGCCGGGTTGTTCTTCCTGTACGCGGCCTCGCTCGCGGCCGTCGCGCCCGGGGCCGGGGTCGGTCCGTTCGAGCCGCTCGACCTCGCCGTCGACGGAGGCCCGTCCCGCGCGGTGATCGAGGAGCTCGCGACGGGCTGGGTCGAGGAGCGCGGGCGGCCGACGCCCGTGGGATTCCCCGACGCGGCGATCCCCGCGCAGGCCGCGCTCGACGACAACATCGCGCAGGTCGCCGCCGCCTCGATCACCGACCTCCTCGCCGGGGTCGACGGCATGACGGTCGAGACCGCGGAGGGCCCGGTGGTGCTGCGGACCGCGATCGCGACCGATCCCAGCGACGAGCCGGTGACGGTCCGGTTCACCGAGCTCGGCCCGGTCGACCGGACGCTGCACGCGGCCGCGTCGCCGACCTGGATCTACGTCCTCCTCGTCCTCGGGATCGCCGCCCTCGCGTTCGAGATCACCCAGCCCGGCTTCGGGTTCGCGGGCTTCGCGGGCATCGGGCTGCTCGCGCTCGCGGTCTACGGGCTAACGGTCGTGCCCTTCTCCGTGCTCGGCCTCGCGCTGCTCGTGCTCGGGCTCGGTCTGATGACCCTCGACGTCCGGCTCCGCCGGCTCGGCGTCCTCACCGTCGCGGGGTGGCTCGGGTTCGTCGCAGGTTCCGTGCTGGTCTTCGGGGACGTCTCGGACGCGATCGACGTCTCGCCGTGGCTGATCGGGTCGTTCGCGGTCGGGGCGTTCCTGTTCTGGGGGTTCGCGCTCACGGTCGCGATCCAGACGCGCGAGCGGCTCACCTCGACGCAGCGGGGTCTCGTCGGCATGGTGGGGGAGACCCGCGGCGAGCTGAACCCGGAGGGCTCGGTCCACGTGAAGGGCACCCTGTGGCGCGGCCGGAGTGCCGACGGTTCGATCCCGGCGGGGACCCGAGTCCGGGTCCGGGGGGTCGACGGCCTGGTCCTGCGCGTCACGCCGGAGCCACCCGAGGAGGCGGCCGGCCCCGACCCGTCCCGCGGTTCCTGACGCGCCTCCAGGCACGGGAACGTGAGGATTCCGCCCGAGTTGTGCGCGGGTGGCGCACCATCGGAATCTTTCCGGCGTTCCATTACGAAAGACCTATCGGAAGGGCCGTCGAGGGAGACCCTGGCGTGGCCGATCGGATGCGGGAGGAGTGGACCTGGGGTTGGCAGTTCGACGCCGCCTGCCGCGGGACCGACTCCTCCCTGTTCTTCGCCCCGAACTACTTCGAGCGGCGTGAGGAGAAGGCCGCTCGAGAGGCCAAGGCCAAGACGATCTGCACCGCCTGCCCGGTCCGCCACCCGTGCCTCGAGTACGCCCTCCGGATCCGCGAGGGCCACGGGATCTGGGGCGGACTGAACGAGTACGAACGCCGCCAGCTCCTCCGCCAGCAGGCGCTCCAGGGCGGCGAGCTTCAGGCCGGCTGAGCGCCCCCGTTTCTGCGACCATCCGTCCACGTGGACGACGCTCGACCGATGATCGAGGAACGCCTGTCGGAGCTCGGCATCGAGCTGCCGCCCCCGCCGGCGCCCGTCGCCTCCTACGTCCCGGTCCGGATCGCCGGCGCCCTCGCGTTCGTCGCCGGACAGATCCCGCTCGAGGACGGGACGGTGTCGCCCACGGGCGCGGTCGACGCGGACGTGACCGTCGAGCGGGCGCAGGGGGGCGCGCGCCGGTGCGCACTGCAGGCGCTCGCCGCGCTCCGGGAGGCGCTCGGCACGCTCGACCGGGTGGTCGGCGTCGTGAAGCTCACGGTCTACGTCGCGTCGTCTCCCGGCTTCACGCAGCAGCCCGCGGTGGCGAACGGCGCGAGCGACGTCCTCGTCGAGATCTTCGGCGAAGGGGGCCGTCACGCGAGGGCGGCCGTCGGCGTCGCCGAGCTGCCCCTCGGGGCGTCGGTCGAGGTCGCGGTCACCGCCGCGATCGCCCCGACCGGCTGAGCTCGGCGACCGGGTCAGGACGTCGACGCCCGCGCGAACCGAAGGTTCCCCTCCCGTCGCGTGACGCCCGCCCGGTCGAGGTGCTCCATCAGGGGGACCGCGTACTTCCGCGACGTGCCGAGCTCGGCCCGGAGCGCGCTCACGGTGACGCCGCGGTCGCCGGCCGCGCGCACGATCTCGACGGCGCGCTCGACGAACGCCGCGGTGAGCACGACGTCCGGCGAGATCCGGACGAGCGACCCCGACCGGACCACCGTGTCGATCAGCGCCCGGGGGAACCCGGTGCCCTCGAGCTCCGGCACGGTCGGGGGCGTCGGCTCGCCGCCCCGAACGGCCTCCGTCAGGCGGCGTCCCTCCTCGCCCGCGTCCGCCGGGGCGCGGGACGGGAGCCGGACGTGGGCACCGTCCCGCTCGAGGACGCCGTCCGCGTCCAGCGACGCGAGCACCGCCTCGGCCAGCTCCCGATCCGCCGAGACGTGCGCGCGAGCGAGCGATGTGTCGATCCGGGCCCTGGTCCGCGCGGCGTCCTCTCCCGGCGCGAGCGGCTCGGCCGCGTGGAACGACTCGAGCCCCTCGCGGATCGTCTCCCCGAGGCGACCGAACAGGTCCTCCGACACCCACCAGCCCCCGACGCGCCGGGCGTCCGGGATCGCCTCGGGCGCGACGCCGGCCAAAACCGCGACGTCCGAGCCCCGGACGGCGCCCCGTTCGGCGACGAGCAGGGACGGCAGGTCGTCCCGCCCGGCTCGCGCGCGCCGGTCGAGCCGTTCCTGCGTGGTGCCGCCCGGCCGGCGGGGCGGGTTCGGGTCGAGGACGATCCCTCCGGCGACGGTCTCGCGCCGGCCCGACTCGCGCAGGACGAACCGGTCGCCCACGTCCAGCACGAGCGGCTCCGCGAACCTGATGCGGGCGAACGCCCCGGCCTCGTCGAGGGTCCGGACGCCGTAGAGGCGGAGCCGTGCGGGCCGCTCGGCCGCCCCGGCGTGGAAGGTGAACGCGCCGCGGTCGGTGACCGGGTGCGCGAGTCCACGGACCGCCCGGATCCGGACCTCGACCTGCTCGGTGGGCCGCCACGCGTCCGGCGCCGAGAGCACGCCGCCGCGCTGGGCGCGGTCACGTTCGACCCCTGCGAGGTTCACCGCCAGACGGCGGACCGGCGTCGCGCGCTCGATCGTCCGGCCGTGCATCTGCAGGCCCCGTACGCGCGCGGTCGCGCCGGACGGGTGCAGCTGCACGCGGTCGCCGACGGCGACCGGGCCTCCCGTCAGCGTGCCGGTGACGACCGTCCCGGCGCCGGCGATCGGGAAGACGCGGTCGACGAACAGCCGGGGCCGCCGGTCGCGCTCGGGATCCGGCGCGTTCGTCACCATCTCGTCGAGCGCGAAGACGAGCGCGTCGACCCCCTCGCCGGTCGCCGACGAGCAAGCGAGCACCGGCGCGCCGTCGAGCGCCGTGCCGCGCAGGCGCGTCTCGATCTCGACCGTGAGGTGGCGGACGCGCCCCGCATCGACGAGATCTCGCTTCGTGATGGCCACGACCGCGCCGTCGACGCCCAGCAGGTCCACGATCGCCAGATGTTCCTCGGACTGCGGCTTCCACCCCTCGTCGGCCGCGACGACGAACAGCACGAGCCGCACCGGCCCGACGCCCGCGAGCATCGTGCGGACGAACCGCTCGTGCCCCGGCACGTCGACGAACCCGACCTCGATCCCCGACGGGAGCGTGCACCAGGCGTAGCCGAGCTCGATCGTGAGCCCGCGTCGCTTCTCCTCGGCGAGGCGATCCGGGTCGATGTCCGTCAGGCGCCGGATCAGGCTCGACTTGCCGTGATCGACGTGGCCGGCGCTGGCGACGACGAGATCGCGGGCCGAACCCTCAGCCATCCGGCAGGTCGTCGCCCTCGAGCGCGTACCGGACCGCCCGGACGAGGTCCGGCAGGTCGTCGCCCGCCACCGTCCGGAGGTCGAGGAGGACGCCGCGGTCGGTTACGCGGCAGAACACGGTCGGCGAGCCCGAGCGCAGGCGCGCGGCCATCGCTCCCGGATCGGGCGCGCGGACCTCGACGGCGAACGACGGGAGCAAGGTCCCCGGGACCGAGCCGCCGCCAACCGTCGACTCGCTCGAGACGACGTGGGCGCCCTCGAGGTCGCCGTCGAGCGCGCGCGCGAGCAGCTCGGCGCGGTGGCGGATCTCGGTCGGCGACTCGCGCAGCATCCGCCAGACCGGCAGCTCGTCCCGCCGCTCGGCCGCGTGCATCCCGAGGACCACGTCGAGGGCGGCCACCTGCATCTTGTCGACGCGCACGGCGCGGGCGACGGGATGGCGCCGGAGCCGTTCGACGAGCTCGGCGCGGCCGAGGACGATGCCGGCCTGCGGACCGCCGAGCAGCTTGTCGCCGGAGAACACGACGAGGTCGGCACCCTCGCCGAGCGCCGCGGCGGCGCTCGGCTCGTCGGTCATCCAGGCCGGCGGCCTGTCGAGCAGGCCGGAGCCGAGGTCGTACACGACCGGGATCCCTGAGCGGTGCGCGAGCGACGCGAGCTCGCCGAGCGCCGGGGCGTGGGTGAACCCGACCACGCGGTAGTTGCTCGGGTGCACCTTCAACAGGAGCGCGGTCTTGTCCGTGATCGCCGCGCGGTAGTCGGAGGTCCGCGTGCGGTTCGTGGTGCCGACCTCGACGAGCCGCGCGCCCGACGCGGCGAGGATGTCGGGGATCCGGAACTCGCCGCCGATCTCGATGAGCTCGCCCCGTGAGACGACGACCTGCTTCCCCCGGGCGAGGGCGGCGAGCGCGAGCAGGAGCGCCGCGGCGCCGTTGTTGACGACGAGGGCGTCCTCGGCTCCCGTGAGCGCCTGCAGGAGGTACTCCGACCGCGTGGACCGTCGGCCCCGCTCGCCGGTGTCGCGGTCGATCTCGAGGTCGACGTAGCCCTGCCCCGCCCGTCCGGCGGCCTTCGCGGCGCGCTCGGGTAGCGGCGCGCGGCCGAGCCCGGTGTGCAGCACCACGCCGGTCGCGTTGATGGACCGGACGAGCCCCGTGGCGGTGTCCGAAGCGATCCGGAGCGCCCGCGCGAGGATCACCTCGGTGTCGGGGGGCTCCGCACCGTCCTCCGCGTCCGCCCGGACGCCGGCCAGCACCTCGGAGATCGCGTGCTTGACGAGCGGTCGGCCGAACGTCGCGGCCGCACGGCGACCCGGCTCAGAACGAAGCAGCGCGTCGACCGAGGGGATGCGTCTGCGCGGCCCGGGTTGGGAACCCCCGTCCTTCGCCGGACGTGGACGTTCGGCAGGGGCGCGTTCCGCTGGGGCCATCGCGCGGGCCAGCGTACTACCGGCGCACGCCCGACCATGGGGTGTGTCGGCCCTCGGCTTCCGTGGCAGGATGGATGTCGGTGGATACCGAGGAACGCACCGCCTTCACCGCCGCCGCCGAGAACTGGATGGTTCGGGGCGGGGGCGTCGACATCGAGTTCGTGCCACCCGGCACGCTGCGGACCGAGGAGATGATCCTCAACATCGGCCCGCAGCACCCCTCGACCCACGGCGTGCTCCGCATCGTCCTCGAGCTCGACGGCGAGGTGATCGTCCGGGCCGAACCGATCATCGGCTACATGCACCGCGCCGCCGAGAAGCTCGCCGAGTACCGCGACACCCGCCAGGTGCTCGTCCTCATGAACCGCCACGACTGGCTGTCGGCGTTCAACAACGAGCTCGGCTGGATCATCGCCGTCGAGCAGCTCGCCGGCATCGAGGTGCCCGAGCGCGCGAGCTGGATCCGCACGATGCTCGCAGAGTGGAACCGCGTGCTGAACCACCTGATGTTCGTCGGCTCGTATCCACTCGAGCTCGGCGCGATCACCCCGCTGTTCTACGCGTTCATCGAGCGCGAGCTGATCCAGGGGCTCATGGAGGCGGCCACCGGCGCCCGGATGCACTTCTCCTACGTCCGGCCCGGTGGCCTGAAGGACGACCTGCCGCGCGGGTGGCTGAAGCAGTCGGCCGAGGTCCTCGCGGCGATCCGCAAGAAGCTCAGGGACTTCGACAACCTCGTGATGGGCAACGAGATCGTCTTCGCCCGGACCAAGGGGATCGGCGTCCTCCCGCCCGAGACGGCGATCGCGTACGGATGCTCGGGGCCCACGATCCAGGCGAGCGGCGTCGCGATGGATCTGCGCAAGGACGAGCCGTACGAGCGGTACGGCGACGTCGAGTTCCAGGTCCCGGTCGGCCGCAACGGCGACTCCTACGACCGGCTGTGGGTGCTCGTCCAGCGGATGCACGAGTCCTGCAACATCATCGAGCAGTGTATGGACCGGCTCCCGGCCGGCGACTACATCGCCGGCAAGCTGCCGAAGAAGCTGGCTCTCGAGGGCGAGATCTACGTCCGGACCGAGAACCCGCTCGGCCTGATGGGCTACTACCTCGTCGGCAACGGCAAGCGGCAGCCGTACCGGCTGAAGATGCGCACGGCGTCGTTCTCGAACATCTCCGTGCTGCCCGCGATGCTCCCGGGGACGCTCGTGCCCGACCTGATCGCGATCCTCGGGTCGATCTTCTTCGTGGTCGGCGACGTCGACCGCTGACGCGGCTCAGAGCTCGCGGTTGAACCAGATCCCGCCCGGACCGAAGTAACTGTTCCCCTCGCCCCAGGTCGCCACGGTCCGGCCGTCACTCGTGATCGCGATCTCGCCGTAGTCGCCGTAGACCTCGTCGAACCCCTTCGGATGCTGGTACGCGGTGCCCGAGACCGCGTCCGAGAGCCGCGCTCGCGCGCTCCACGTCTGGCCGAGATCCGCGCTCGTGCGGTACCAGACCTTCCACTTGCCCCTGCGCTCCGACATGAACCACACGCGGACGTCGTTGTTCGCACCGCTGACCGCGGCCGGGAACGCGGAGTTGACGCCGAGCTTGGAGAGCTGGACCGCGTCGCTCCAGGTCTCGCCGTCGTCGGTCGAGGAACGGGCGAACACTGCCTGCGGCCCGAGGTGGCGGCTCGCGCCGTTGTAGACGATGACGAGGTCGCCGTTCGCGTCCTGCGCGAGCGCGGGGCCGCTGTCGTAGTAGTCGGGGTAGCACCCCACCGAGCGGCACTCGCGGCCGAGCTCGAGCTCGTCGATCACGAGCTCCGACCAGGTCGCGCCGCCGTCGATCGACCGGAACACGTGCACGTTCTGCGTGCCCTCGGCGGCCCCGCCGGGACCGGTGTAGGAGAAGCTGTTCTGCGAGAACACGATGCTGTCGTCGGGGAGGACCGAGGCGCCGTAGGCGAAGTAGTAGCGCCCCGAGTCCGTGATCTGCGTCGTGGTCCACGTCGCGCCGCCGTCGTGCGACGCGGACGAGTACACGTCCCCGCCGGTCGGCCCGTTGAACTGGACGTACACGTCCTGGCCGTCGGAGCTCACGGTGAAGTTCGGCTTGTCGCCCCACCGGACGTCGGGGTGGATGAAGACGGCCCTCGACCACGTCTCGCCATGGTCGGAGGAGCGCGAGAAGTGGATCTTGAACTGGTTCATCCACACCGCCACGACGTCGCCGGTCTCCGGCACCACCTCGATCAGCGGGTCGTACTGCGCGTTCCATCCGCGGCAGGCGCAGAGGTATCGCTCGGGCTGCCAGTGACGCCCACCGTCGCTCGAGACGTGCAGGATCATCGCGGGGTCGGGGCAATCGTTCGGGCACGCGTCTCTGCCGCCGTACCGGTTGTGCAGGACGTAGACCCATGGCGCGTTCGGATCGGCGGCGATCGCCGGCTCCCAGTCGTCGCCGGTCCGGTGCATGATGCGCTCGCCCGCCCAGCCTTCGGCCGGCTGGCGCCTGATCTCCTCGATCACGCCGAGCGTCCCCGCCTCCCGGGCCTCCTCGAGGGCCTCGAGCCGGTTCTCGGTCTTCTCGGCCTGCTCCTCGAGCTCCTCCTCGAGGCCCTCCCCCTCTTCCTCCGCGACGGGATCTCCGGCTCTTGCCGGCTCGCGGCGGGACGGATCGGAGCCGGTGCAGGCGGCCGCCGCCAGGGCGAGCGTGAGGACGACCGCGAGCCAGAGCGCCGGGCGTCGAGGAGGGATCGTCACGGACCCTCGAACCTAGCCAGGGTTGCGGTGTTCGGTCAATCCAACGCTCGATCCAGCCACCCGGGGCCGGGCATCCCCTCGGTCGCGAGCACCAGCCACCAGAGCCCGCCGAACCCGGACGGGTCGGCGAGCAGCCCGGCCCGGCTCCTGGCGTCCCAGACGCGCACCGCCTCCGCGCCGCGACCGGTTCGCTGCAGCATCGACTGGATCTCTCGCATCGTGCGTTCCCAACGGCGGTGACCGAGGGCGCGGAGCGCGTCGGCCTGGGAGACCGGGCCGAACGCCCGCAGGCCGACTCCCCGCGCGTGCGCGGCGACGCGCTCGAACGCGACGCCCGCGGTGACGTCGGTGTCGCCCGGGTGCGCGAGCAGATCGGTCACGAGCCGTTGCTCGCGATACCCGCGCGGCGACCCGACCGGGCCGTCGGGCTTCCCGTAGTCGATCAACAGGACCGAGCCTCGTCGCATCGTCGCCGCGAGGACGTCGAGCGTGGTGAACGACCCGATCGGGACGGCGGTCTCAGCGCCCGTGCCGAGCGACGGGGGCTCGACCTCGACCCTCTCCCACGGGACCTCGAGCTCGGTCAGCCGCCCGTCCTCGACGCCGACCTTGATCTCGACCACGCCGCCGCGGCTCCCGCGCGCGCGCAGGAACGGCAGGTTGTCGAGGAGCTCGTTCGCGAACGCCACGCCCTCGAACGGCTCGAGCTCCTCGATCGCGGGGACCGCACGGAGCCCTCGCGCACCGAGCGCCTCGCGGGCCCCGGGACTGATCTCCACGGCCGTGTAGTCGACCCGCGGCACGGGCAGTTCCGCGAACGCCTCGAGCAGTGACGCCGCCAGCGTCCCGTCCCCGGCGCCGAGCTCGACGACCGCGAAGGGATCGGGCTGCCGGAGCGCGTGCCAGGCGTCGAGCAGCGCGTCGCGGAGGCAGTGTGAGAACACGAACGGATGCACGTGCGGACTCGTGACGAAGTGCCGGTCCGCGCCGACCGGGGGCGCCTCGAAGAACCCACCGGGGCCGTAGAGCGCGAGCTCCATGAACTCGTCGAACCCGATCGGTCCGTGGTCCGCGATCGCCTCGCGGATGCGAGCGGCGACGGCCTCGCTCACGCGGCAAGGGTAGTGCGCTGCGCGCGCGCCTCGGGGCGCGTGCGAGGATGCGTCCCGATGGACGAGCCGATCAGGAGCGCGGCCTCCGCCGTGGTGGGGCGGGACGGCGACGACGGCTTCGAGGTGCTGGTGCTCGAGCGCAGCGACCGGAATCGCTTCCTCCCCGGGTACGTGGCGTTCCCCGGGGGCGCGGCCGACGGGCTCGACGGGGACCTGGCCGCGAGGTGGTTCGGGTCGCCGGCCGAGCGGGCCCGCGCCTGCGCGGTCCGCGAGCTCGTCGAGGAGGTCTCGCTCGCGCTGACGTCGGGCGGGCTCTTGAGCAGCGGGTCGCTCGAAGCGGTGGAGGGCGCGCCTCCATCGGCGGAGCAGCTTCCCGAGATCGCCCACTGGATCGCGCCGCCGGTGGTGCCGGTCCGGTTCGACACGAGGTTTTTCGCGATGCGGGCCGCCGCCGGACTCGATCCTGTCCCCGACGGCGTCGAGACCGCCGACGCCTGGTGGAGCTCGCCGCGCGCGCTGCTCGATGACTGGAGCGCCGGGCGCCGGCGCCTCTACTGGCCGACGTTCTTCACGATGAACGAGCTCGCCCGCTGCGAGTCCGTCGCCGATCTGTTGGCGCTCCGGATCGACACGCGCGAGCCCGACGACGACGAGCTCGAACGGCTCCCGCGATCGACGTTCTGGCAGGACTGATCGCGTGCGCGTGATCCGTGTCCTGGCGCCGAACCCGGGGATCCGCGAGCTCGACGGGACGAACACGTGGGTCGTCGGCGATCCTCCCGCGGTCGTGATCGACCCGGGCCCCGACCTGCCGGAGCACCTCCGCGAGGTGCAACGGACCGCGGGCCGCATCGGCGCGATCGCGCTCACCCACGATCACCCCGACCACGCGCCCGGCGCCGCGCGGCTCGCGTCGTGGACCGGCGCCCGCGTGCTCGCCGCCCGTCCGGCCGGCGAGGCGGAGCGGGCGCGCGACGGCGACACGATCGGGTCGGGCGGGGTGACGCTCGACGCGCTCGCGACGCCGGGCCATACGCCCGACCATCTCGCGTTCTTCGAGCGCGGGACGCGGGCGCTGTTCACCGGCGACTCGGTGCTCGGCCGCGGGACGAGCGTGATCGACCCGCCGGAGGGCGATCTCGTCGCGTACCTGCGTTCGCTGCGGCGGATGCTCGAGCTCCGTCCTCGCACGATCTACCCCGGGCACGGGCCGGTCGCGCTAGACGCCATCGCGAAGCTCGAGGAGTACCTCGACCATCGAGCGATGCGCGAGGAGCAGGTGCTGTCGGCGCTCGCCGAGGGGCCGCGTACGCCCGCCGAGATGGTCGCCGAGATCTACCAGGCGTATCCGCCCGAGGTGCTCGCGCTCGCCGAGCGCTCCGTGCTCGCGCACCTCCTGAAGCTCGAGTCGGAGGGGCGCGTCGACAAGCGGACGAAGGACGGCGAGGCGCGGTGGTCGCGGATCGAGCCGCGCCGGTGCGCGCGCTGCGGGCGCCCGGTCCGCGGCCGGGCGCGCCTGTGCAACTCGTGCAGCCTGGCGGTCCTCCAGGAGTCGAGCTAGCTGGCAGGCTCGGCGTCGTCGCGGTCGGCGCGCTCCGTGAGGACCAACCGCCGCCGCTCCGATCGCACGAGGCCCCTGGCGGCGAGCGCTCCGACGCTCCGGCTCACCGATTCGCGCGAGGCCCCGACCATCCTGGCGAGCTCGTCCTGCGTGATCGGCACGGTGAGGCGCACGCCTTCCGGTTCGCGCACACCGTGACCGGCGGCGAGGTCGCGGAGGCGGCCGAGGATCCTGGACGGGAGGTCGCCCACGAGCGCCTCCTCGAGCGCCGTCGACGTCCGGTGCAGCCGGGCCGCGACGAGCCGCAGGAGCTGCTCGGCGGTCGCCGGGTGGCGTTCGAGCAGCGCGCGGAGGGAGGCGAGCGGCACCGCCACGAGCGTCGCATTTCCCACGGCGCGAGCCTCGACCGGCGACCGGGTGCCGAGCAGCGCGGACTCCCCGAAGACGTCGCCGGGACGGAGCAGCGCGACGACCACCTCGCGGCCCGCCGCGGTCACCGAGGACAGACGCACCGCGCCGCCGGTGACCAGGAACAGGCAGGAGGACGCGTCCCCTTGATGGACGATGACCTCGCCGTGGGGGAATCGGCGGGCCACCCGATCCTCGATCCGTTCGATCCCGTCGATTGCTGCGACCCTCGCGATCGTTCGACCGGTCCCCGTGTGGCCGCACCCTAGCGCTCGCCGCCGACACGACGCGGCGCCTTTCGACAGCTTGGTTCGCTCGGGGTAGGCTGCGCATCCCGAGGCGGAAGGAGTGGGTCGAGGTGTCCAAACAGGGACGGGACGCGCTCGCGCAGGTGCCGCTGTTCTCCGACCTGCCGCCTCGGTTCATCAAGAAGCTGGCCGACCGGATGCAGGAGGAGCGCTTCATGGAGGGCGCCTCGGTCGTGCGTATCAGTGAGCCCGGCGAGACGTTCTACGTGATCCTGCAGGGCGAAGCCAAGGTCCTCAACAAGGACGACCGGACCGTGGCGCGGCTGCTGCCCGGCGACTTCTTCGGCGAGATCTCGCTGATGGACGGCGGGCCGCGCACCGCCACGGTGAAGGCCGAGACGCCGCTCACCGCGCTCACGCTCTCGCGGAAGGACTTCCGGTCCCTGCTCGGATCCGAGCCGAAGGTCACCGCGCGCCTGCTGAAGCACGCGGCGGCGCTCTTACGCCGGATGGAACGCCCGGCGTCCGGCTGACCGAGCCGCCGATGCGCGCCGAGCTCTACCGGCCGGAGGATCCGGAGCAGCCGGTCGCGATCGCGACGTGGCTGGAGGGACGCCCCTCCCTCGAGGTCCTGCAGGACGTCGCCGGCCTCGACCGGCTCCTGCGCGCCACCCCGGTCGTGACCGACGATGCGTCGCTCCGCCCGCCCGGGACGAGCGGCGAGGTGGGGCTCGACCCCGGTTCGTCGGCGTGGTTCCGCGCGGCGCTGCTCTCGCGCGCGCCGGCGCTGGGTCTGGCCGTGCGCTTCGTTGCGCAGCGGATCGCCGGCGGGTGGGACCCGGCCGCCGCCTACGCGACGTTCGAGGAGGAGGTCGACCGGCTGACGTCGCCGGGCTGAGTCAGCTCGACGCGTTCGCCTCGAACCAGGCCCGGCCCGGCGGGCAGAACGGCCGGAAGTCGCACCAGCGGCAATGCGTCCCCGGGGTCGGCTCGAACTCGGCGGATCCGATCCCGCGCAGCCACGCGCCGATGCGCCGGCGAACCGCGTCGACGTCCTCGATCGTGTGCGATCGCTCCTGCCCGGACGACAGGTAGAGGTACGTGAGTCGGAGGTCCTCCGGCGCCTTGTGCCAGACCTCGATGCACGCGAGCGCGTACAGGTCGAGCTGCACGCGGGCGAGCGGGTCGTCCTCGGATGGGAGCCGACCGGTCTTGTAGTCGACGACCTCCCACGGGCCGTCGGGAGCCCCGTAGATCGCGTCGATCCGGCCCTTGATCGTGACGCCCTCGATCGGCAGCAGGAACGGTCGTTCGGCGTAGAGCGGCACCATGTCGCCGAACCGGCTCCGCACGTAGGCCTGGCGGAGGTCCTCGAGCCTGCCGGGTGTCCCGGCGAGCTCCTCGGCCGTGACGTCCGGCTCGTCCTCGAGCTCGAGGAGCGTCGCCTGGCCCCGCGACTTCATCTCGATCCACCGGTGGATCTCGGTCCCGATCCGCGCGCTCGGCCCGGCGAACGTCGGGAGCGGCCGGACGGCGGACCAGTAGTAGAGCTTGGGGCAGCGCGCGTAACCGATCAGACCGCCGACCGAGACCGACGAGGGGCCTGCCGGCGCTTCGTCCATCGCGGACTCCTGCGCGACGAGGTGGGCGGCCAGCGTACGCCGTGCCGCCGACGCCTCCGCGAACGCGACCCTCTCGGGCTCCTCGAGCCCGTCGATGCGGGCGTCGGGGACGCGGCCCGCCCCGGCCGCCTCCGCGGCGGCCCGCCGCCACCCCTCCGCGAACAGCTCGTCCGCGTCGTCGGGCCTCGCCGGGCCCGGCCACGGCCGGACGAACCGCTGCCGGTAGCCCGCGAGCGGGTTGGTCTGGCTCCGCTCCTCCTCGCGGTCGTCCTCCCCACCGCCCTCGAACGTGACGTGGGCGCCCGCCTGTTCGCCCCATCGCTTGAGCTCGATGAAGAACGGCCCCATCCCCTTGGCCCGGTGCGCCTCCCCGTACCAGTTGGCCGAGGAGACGAACAGGCGACGCCGAGCGCGCGTGAGCGCGACGTAACAGATCCGCCGCTCCTCGTACTCCTCCTGGTTGCGGAGCTCGTCGGTGAACGCCTTCATGTTGCCCTGGAACGTGGGGAGCAGGTCCCGGTCGCGCCGGAGCTCGACGTCGAGCGAGCTCCCCTTGCGCGTCGGGTTCTGCTGGATCCGCACGTCGGGGAACAGGCCCCGGGCGAGGCCCGGCACGTAGACGTTGTCGAACTCGAGCCCCTTGGCCGCGTGGACGGTCATCACCTTCACCGAGTCGTCCTCGCTCGGCTGCACGGGCGTCCACTCGCGGTCGTCCTCGATCGCGTCCACGTGGTCGAGGAACGCGCGCAGCGTGAGCTCGCCCTCGACGGGTTGGAACGCGTGCACCTGCTCGAGGAACGCCGCGAGGTTGCGCCGGCGCGCGGAGGCCATCTCGACGTCGACCGCGGCGTCGAGCTCGGCGAGCAGGCCGGTCCGGCGGATGATCTCGGCGAGGAACTCCCCGACGGGTCGGCGTGCGGCCGAACGCAGCTCGGCGAGCTCGGCGCGGAACTCCTCGAGCCGCTCGCGCCCGGCGTCCGAGAGCCCCTCCACGTCGTCGAGGTGCTCGAGCGCCTCGGCCATGAGGAACGGGTGGTCCTCGAGCAGGTCCTCGTCCTCGCGGAGCTCGAGCTCGTCGAGCGCCTGGATGAAGGCCGCGGTGCTCCGGCGCGACCACGCCGCGACCCGTGCGAGGTCTCGCAGCCCGATCCGGAAGCGCGGGCCCGTCAGGATCCGCGCGAGCGCGACCCCGTCGGCCGGGTCCTCCGCGGCGCGCGCGTACGCGAGCAGCTCGACGACCTCGGGCAGGTGGATCAGCCCGGTGAGGTTCACGAACTCGGCCGGCACCTTCTTCTCGTTGAACGCGAGCTGCAGCGCCTCGAACAGCCGGTGCGTTCGGCACAGGACCGCGCAGTCCTTCCACGCGGTCCCGGTCTCGTGCAGGTGGGCGATCGCGTCCGCGATCCCCTCCGCCTCCGAGATCTCGTGCTCGAAGTGCGCGACCCAGACCGCACCCTCGCCGTTCGGCTCCCACGGGCGGAGCACCTTGTCGGGGTCGGGACGCTGCGCGGCGGGAAGCGCCCCGATCACGCGGTCGGCGGCGCCCAGGATCTGCGCCCCCGATCGGAAGTTCGTGTAGAGGGGGAGCCGAGCCGACTCGGAGCCGTCGGCGCGCCGGAACTCGACGGGGAACTCCAGCAGGTTCCGAAGGCTCGCGCCACGCCACGCGTAGATGTTCTGGTCGGGATCGCCGACCGCCGTCACCGGGTGGGCCGAACCGAACACGCCGCGCATGAGCGCGGCCTGCGCGTGGTTCGTGTCCTGGTACTCGTCGAGCAGCACCGCGCCGAACCGCTCCCGGTACGTCGCACCCACCTCCGGACGCTCGGAGACGATGCGCACCGCGTGCGCGATCTGGTCGCCGAAGTCGATCACGCCGAGCTCGGCCTTCAGGTCCCGGAAGACGCGGACCGCCCTCGCGATCTCGATCCGTTCGAGCCCGGCGCGGAACGGCTCGTCCGACGGCGCGTTGCGGAGCGCCTCGAGCTTGCCCTGGACGTGCTCGACCACGTCCTCGGGTTCGACGAGGTGGTTCGCGAGCTGCTCGTCGAGGTCCGTGATGTAGCCCACGATCGCCGGCTGCCACCGCGTGTGCTGCTCGTCGAACGTCATCCGGTCGAGCACGCGCGCCGCGATCTCCGTCTTCTGCGCCTGGCTGAGCACGCGGACGCCCGGCTCGAGGCCGATCAGCATCCCGTGGCGTTCGAGCACCTGGGCCGCGAACGCGTGGTAGTTCAGGATCTCGGGTTCCTCGCCCTCGGGCAGGTCGAGCGTCCGGAGGGCCCGGCGGATGCGGATCATCAGGTTCTCGGTGGCCTTGTTCGTGAACGTCAGGCAGAGCACGTCGCCCGGCATGACGCCGGGGTGATCCGCCTGCCACGCGCCGGTTGCCACCATCGCGAGGTAGATCACGCGCGCGGCCATCACGGAGGTCTTGCCCGAGCCCGCGCCGGCCACGACCACGCACGGCTCGAGCGGCCACGAGATCGCCCGCCACTGCTCGGGGGTCGGGTCGCCGCCGAGGAACTCGACGATCGGTTCGGGGTAGGTCGCGCTCATGTCACGAGGCGCAGCTGCTGCGGGCCGTCGGTCGTCTCGTCGCCCGGCGTTCGTCGGGCCGGCGCGGCCTCGCCGGGCGCCGTCTGGGCCGGCGTCGCGTCCGCCGGCATCGCGTCGTTCGACCCGGTCTCGGGGATCGGGAAGACCGCGCCGCCCTGCGGGTAGCGCGTGCACAGCGGCTGGAACCGGCAGAAGAAGCAGCTCGCCGCTGTGCTCGCGACGTAGCGGCGGTCGCGGTCGAGCGCGTGGATCCGTTCGACGAGCGTCCCGATCCGCTCGCGCATCCGGGTCTTGTACTCCTCCTCCTCGTCCCTGGAGATCGGCCACTCCTGGACGTCGAGGGTCGAATCCTTCTTCCTGCCGCCGAGGTACGCGAGCTCGACCGCGCCGACCGGCCGGTGCTGGGCGAGGTCGTCCGTGCCGTCGACGGCGAGGTAGTAGATGCCGAGCTGCAGGCTCTCGGACGCTCGCGGCGCGTTGTCCGATCGGCCCGTCTTGTAGTCGGTGATGCGCGTCGCGCCGTCCGGGCCGGGGCCGATGCGGTCGATCTTGCCGCGGATCGCCGCGCCCTCGAAGTCGAACTCGAAGCTCTGCTCCGTCGCGGTGGCGGCCGGAGCCGCGTACCGCGCGAACCAGTTGGGGATCAGCACGCGCTTCGCGTTTGCGCGTTCCGCCTCGGAGATCGCGAACGACGGGAACCGGGACGGCTCCCATCGCTCGTCGAGCGCCCGCTCGAACGCCTCTCGGGTGCGCTCGACCTCGCCGCGCTCGCAGTCCTCGATGAGCCGGTGCACGAGGTGACCGACCCAGGCCTGGTAGCCGCCGCCGGGGTCGAGGCCGAGCTCGCTGCTCAGCACGTACTGGAGCTCGCAGTTCTCGAGCGTGCCGAGCCGGGAGAACGACAGGTACAGCGTGTCTCTCGGTTCGGCCTCGACGTCGGTCCAGTCGCGCTGGAACCACCACCGCGCGGGGTCGTCGCCGAGCGCGAGGAGGCCGTCGAGCGACGACAGCCGGTCCGGGTCCGGTGCCTTCGGGTCGGCGAGCACCCGGCGCCAGGCCGACGCGGCCTCGGCCACCGACACCGGCTCGACGAACGGCGTGCTCGGCGCGTCCGTCCACTCGACGGCGAGCTCCTCGACGAACCGCGATCGCAGCGTCACGCCCGACTGGTCGCCGTGCGGGTCGGTCGCGGTGAACAGCACGCGCCGGCGCGCCCGGCTGCACACCATCGCGAACAATCGCCGCTCGTCGGCGAGCCGGAGGCGGTTGATCTCGGAACGCCGGGACGTCCCGTCGAGCGCGCCGAGGTCGAACATCGGCTCGGGGCGCGAGAGGCTCGGGAAGTCGCCCTCGAGCGCGTCCACGACGACGACCGTGTCGAACCCGCGGCCGGTGGCCGCGTGGGCGGTGAGGACGTGGATGGCGTCCTCGGCCGCCTCGACGCCGGCGGCGAGCTCGTCCGCGTCCTCCGACCCGAGGCGGAGCAGGAACGCCTCGACGGATGGGTCGGGCGACGAGCCGGCCTCCGACACGGCGCTGGACAGCTGGAGCACGGCATCGAGGTCCAACCGGGCGTGGTGGTCGATCTCGGCCCGACGGACGAGCTCGCGCGCGTACGGCAGCCCGCGCCACAGCGCCTCGAACGCGCGGAGCACGGAGCCGTCGTGAGATTCGGCCTCGGCGAGCACGGCGCCGAGCTCCGTGATCCCGGCCGCCTCCTCGGGCGCGCCGAGGTCGGGGCGACCCAGCGACTCGCGGGCGGGAAGGCCGTGCGCGCGGACGAGACGCAGCAGCGTCCTGGCCGACGCGGGCGAGAGCCCGCCGAGCTCGGATGTGAGGACGGGTTCGGCGAGCGCATCGCGCTCCTGGGCTCCGGCGACCGCCCACCTGAGCGCGAGCAGGAACGGTCGCGTCGCGGCGGCGAGCCGGTACGTCCCGCGCTCGGAGATCGCGCGGGGGATGTGGGCGTCGTCGAGCGCGCGCAGCATCCCGGCCTCGTGGGTGCCGTGCCGCCGCGCGACGATCGCGATGTCGCGCCAGGGAACACGCTCCTCGACGTGGATCCGCCGGACCTCGCGCGCGACCGCGGCGTGCTGCTCGGACACGTGGGCCGCCCGCCAGGCCTCGATCGTCGCCGGCCTCGGCCGATGCGGGGTGTCGAGCTCGACCTCGGCGGCCCCCGCGTGGCCCTCGACGAACCGCCGGAGCGGCACGTCCGTCGTCCCCTGGAACGAGAACAGGTGGGCACCGAGGTCGCCGGCGACGACGAGGCTCCCGGGTCGGAGCTCGGCCAGCAGGCGCTCGGCGCCGAACGTCGTGTCCTGGTAGTCGTCGACGATCACGTGGTCGAACGGCCGGTCGCCCTCGCCCACCGCGGCGGCCGCCTGCTCGACGAGGCCGGCGAAGTCGACCTCCTTCGACGCGTCGAGCACCGCGAGGTAGTGGCGCAGGAACGCGGCGAGCTCCGACCAGCCGGCGAGCCCCCGCTCTTTCGCACGCCGATCGATCTCGTCGGGCGGCAGCAGGGCCTCCTGCGCTCGGATCACGAACTGCCGGACCTCATCGGCGAACCCACGCAGCGGGAGCAGCCCGGCGTACACCGGCCACCGATCGGCATCTTCGTGTTCGAGGAGCTCGCGGACGCGGTCCCGCTGCTCGGACGCGGAGAGCACCCGCGGCGGTGCCTCGTACCCGAGCTGCTCGTAGCGCTCGCCGACGACGTGGAACGCGAGCCCCTGGATCGTGACGACCGTGAGCCGGGGGAGCGCGATCCCGAGCCGGTCGAGCAGCGCGGCGCGGGCGCGGTCGCGGGCCCGGCCGGACCCCACGACGAGCGCGACGCGCTCGGGGTCGGCGCCGGTCTCGATCAGCCTGGCGAACCGCTCGCGGAGCACGGCGGTCTTGCCGCTCCCGAACCCGCCGGTGACGAGAAGCTGACCGGTGGTGTGCTCGAGGACCGACCGCTGCCGCGGGTCGGGGTCGAAGGGGGCCATCGACGCGATGCTACCCGCGTCCGACGACACGACCGGACGCGTCGCTCAGCGTGCTCGAGCGGCCCAGCGGTAGACGCCGCCGCCGGTGATCGCGCCGACGAGCTGACCGTCGCGAAGGACGAGCGCCGCGCGTTCGGAGCCGAGGCGGGCCGAGATCTGATCGAGCGGCTCGTCGGGTCCGGCCACCAGTACATGCTCGAGCGGGATCACGGCGTCGCGCGCCGGCCGGAGCGGGTCGCGGGCCCCGAGCTCGCGCGCGGAGTTGAACGAGATCATGCCGATCACCCGGCCGTCGTCGATCACGGGGAACGCCTCGCCCTCGTGGCCACGGAGGAATCGGTCGAGCGTCTGCGAGAGCGTCATGTCTGCCGGGACCGCCGGGGGCGGCGGGTCCATCGCGTCCGCGACCGTCGCCGAGGCGAGCCGCGCGTCGAGGCCGATCCGCTGCTCGGACGCTCGGGCGCCCTGCAGGATGAACACGCCGATGATCCCGAGCCACACCGCGGTGAAGAGCTGGTCCCGCATTACCACGACGACCGCGCCGGCAAGCACGAGGACGGCGACGACGATCCCGGCGCGAGCCGCCACCTTCGTCGCCGTCGCCCGGTTCCGCGAGAAGCGCCAGATCGCCGCCTCGAGCATCCGGCCGCCGTCGAGCGGCAGCCCCGGCAGCGCGTTGAACACCGCCATGAACAGGTTCACGACGGCGACGTACTCGAACAGCCCGGGCAGCGGGCTGGACGAGGTCTCGGTCCACTGGAAGAGCACGTAGAACACTCCCGCCAGGGCGAGGCTCGTCCCCGGTCCGAGGGCCGCGATCGCGAACGCGGGTCCCGGACCCTTCTCGTCCGCTCGGGCCGCGGTGAACCCACCGAAGAACACGAGCGTGATGCCGTGCACCTCGATCCCCGCGAGCCGCGCCGAGATGGCGTGGGCGCTTTCGTGGAGGAACACGGAGCCGAAGAAGATGAGTGCCCCGAAGACCGCGAAGGCAAATGCCGTTCCCGACGCGAGGTCGGGGAAGCCCTGGTCGAACCTGGCCCAGAACGTGGCGACGAGCAGGACCGCGATCCAGATCCACGACGAGTCCACGTTCACGGGGACGCCCCGGATCGTCGCGATGCGGAACCCGCGACCGAACATGTCCCGAGGGTACCCCCAACCACGGCCAACCTCCGCGGGTCTGGGACAGTGGCCGAGATGGGCGAGCGTGCTCAGGCGCGAGAAGAGTTGCACGCGGAACGGCGTTCACGCCGGCTGCGCGCGTTCCGTCGCGCGGCGGCGGCCTCGCTGGTCGGACTGCTCGGAGCGTGGCTCGGCATGGCGCTGCTCGCCCGCGTTACGGTTCCCATGGGCCCGTTCCGCGTTGAGCTGGAGACCGGGTTCGGCCGCGGCGAGACGGTCCTCGCGCTCCCGCCGTTCGGATCGCTGACTGCCGACACCCATCTCGCGCCGGTCCACCTGAGCGCCACCCTGAAGGACGTCGGAGTCCGGCGACTGACGGACGTCGTGAACCATCAGGGTCTCGATGGCCTCGTCGCCGAGGTCGAACGAGATGCCGGCCGGCAGGTCCGCTCGCTGGCCCTTCGGGCGCTCGCCGTGGCGAGTCTCGGGGGCGCGGCACTCGGGATGCTCGTCTTCCGACGTCGTTGGTCGCTCGTGGCCGCGAGCACCCTCGTCGCGCTGTTCGCCGTGGGCTCGAGTGTTGGGCTGGCGCGGTTCACCCTGAGGCCGGCTGCATTCACCGAGCCGCAGTACTCGGGATCGCTCTCACTCGCTCCGAAGCTGATCGGTCCGGTTCGAGAGGCGACCGATCGGATCGGCGATCTTCGGGCCGGGCTCCGGCAGATAGTCGACGGCACCGTGCGCGCCTACACGTCGCTCCAGTCCGTTCCCCTTGCGGAGGACGCGATCCGGGTTCTGCACATCTCCGACATCCACGCCTCGGTCCTGGGGATGAACTTCGCGCAGGAGGTCGCGCGCGGTTTCGACGTGGACGTCGTCATCGATACGGGCGACATCACGTCGTTCGCCACCCCGGTCGAAGGGTTGATCGCCTCGGAGATCCCTGACTTCGGGCGGCCCTACGTGTTCGTCCGCGGGAGTCACGACTCCCTCGCCCTCCAGGGAGTCATCGCGATGCAGTCGAACGCCGTCGTCCTCGACGGCCGCGCCGAAACCATCGAGGGCCTCACGCTGTACGGCCTTGGTCACCCGGCGTTCACGCCGGCCCGAGGCGCGCCGGTCGACGATGAGGCGTTCGCCGAGGTGGCCCGTTCGTCCGGCGCCGAGATCGGACGTGCGCTCGACGGGGCGGACGAGCCGTTCGACGTGGTCGTCGTCCACGACGACCGGATGGCGGAAGCCGTGGCCGGCAGGGTCCCGCTGGTGATCTCGGGGCACTTCCATGAGACGTCGGCGACCGTGCGGAACGGAACCCTCTTCCTCAGGATCGGCACCACCGGTGGCTCGGGCGCCGGGATCTTCCGTGACCTGGCCGTCCCATTCACTGCCGAGGTCCTCTACTTCTCCCGAGACCCGCAGCCCGAGCTGCTCGCCTACGACGTCATCGAACAGCTTCCGGAATCCGGGAGTCTTACCGTTCAGAGGGTCAACGTGATCGAGGACTTCGGCGAACTCATCCCCACGCCGGCTCCGAGCCCCGTGCCTTCGCCGACCCCGACGGGAGCGACGGGGGAGTCCCTGTCGCCGTCCCCGTGAGCGACGATCCCTGAACGGATCGGGGCCGAAGAGCGTTCATGGACAGGATGCACGAGCCCGCGAGCGCGGTGTCGGACGAGCCCGCTGCGGACGCGCCGGAGGTGCCGAGCTTCGAGGCGTTCTTCGAGGCCGAGCACGGCCGGCTGCTCCGAGCTCTGTACCTCGTGACCGGCAACGCGGAGGAGGCCGAGGAGCTGATGCAGGACGCGTTCGTCGCCGTCTGGGAGCGGTGGGACCGGGTCCGAACGATGGACGAGCCAACCGGCTACCTCTTCCGGACCGCGATGAACCGGTACCGGAGCCGGCTCCGGCGGACGGCGCGGGCCACCCGCCGCGCCGTCGGCGCGGCCGAAGGCGGTGACGCGTTCGCCGCGGCGGAGGAGCGGGACGCGGTGGCCAGAGCGCTCGCCCGGCTCCCCGAACGCCAGCGCGCCGCGATCGTCCTCACCGAGCTGCTCGGCTACGACTCGTCAGAGGCCGGGCGGATCCTCGGCGTAAAGGACGTGACCGTTCGTTCGCTCGCGTCGCAGGCGAGGGCCTCCCTGCGGAGGGCGTTGGGGGACCGCGATGAGTGAGCTCCGGGACCGTCTCGAACGGCTCGGTGAGCGCGCGCCGTCGGCGCCCGACGCGTTCGAACGGCTCGAGCGCGCCCGTCGTCGCCGCGAACGCAACCGTCGCATCACGGCGGGAGCGGTGGCGCTGCTCGTCGCGATCGCGGGTTCGGTCGCGGCGTTCACGGCCTTCACCGGAACCGAGCCGCGGGTGGCCGGGAGCGGCGACCACGGGTTCGTCGCGATCTGGCCCGAGTCGACGTACGAGGATGCGCTCGAGATCCAGGCATCGGTCGACGCCGGCGCACAGGAGAACCAGTGGCGGGCGTCCCCGTATGAGACCGCGTATCGCTTCGTGAGCCGGGTCCTCGGTTTGCCTACGAACCGCAACATGGCCGCGCCGGAACCGCTCGGAGACGGGTCATCGACGATGGTCGTCCGAACAAGATCGGTCTCGTGTATCACACCCGCAACCGAGGCCGATTGTCTATCACAAGAACTCAGGCTCGTGCTCCGACAGCTCGACAACGCTCCGAACGGCATCTGGAGTGTTGTCTCTGTCCAGACCGCCGGGTTCCCGGACATCCCCGCCGTCGGTGCGGACCTCGTCTCGGGAGACCCTGTGGAGATCCCCACCGAGATCGCGGTCGATCAGAGCGTCTACGTCTCGTTCGTCGGGCTCGGCGCGTGCGACGGCTGGGAGCACGACGTCGTCACGAACGCCCGAGACCTCTCTGTGCTCGCCCCGACGCCACCCGAGAGCGCTCCCGAGGGATGCCCGGTCGTCCTGATCGCGATGCTGAACGACCCCGGCATGCAACAGCTCTCGGGGCTCGGGCGGCAGCTCCTCGACTACGGGAACCGGACCGCGCTCACCGAGGTGCTCGCCGTACCCGTCTTCCTCGCGCCTGCGAACGCTGAGAACCCGGTCCCCGACGTCGCGAACGTCACGTGCGAGGGTGCGACCATCACGGTCGACACCTCGGTCGTCGCGGCGCAGCCCGACGGCATCCACATCGGCGTCACGACGATCGGCGACACGACGGTTGCCTTCCACGTGGCGGAGGACACCGGGCCGGACTCGGCCGTCTCCTCGCAGGGTCGCGGGACGAGCGACCCGACTGGCGAGATCGTCCTGACCTCGGCCCCCGGCCGCTACGTCCTCTCGTGTACGGCGCCCCAGGACGGTGGGATCGGGATCATGTCGCTCGACGTCGTCGATCCGAACGGTTCCTTCGTCCCCGCCGAGCCGGAGTGCTCGAGCGGCGAGGCATGGGGCATGTCGCCGGCGTACGCGCCCGGCGCGGCCGGCGACCGAGGCGATCCCGTCGAGATCGCGCGGATGCGACTCACGGGTCTCGAGGACGGCGACGCGGTCGAGCGCGCCGGCTACCCGCAGGCCGGCGGCACGGCGATCGTCCGCGTCGTCCGAGACGGGACCGTGATCGCGAAGGCCGAGCTGTTCGACGACGGGCAGGGCGGGTGGCTTCTGAGCAGCCTGCAGGGCTGCGGCGACGCGCCGTTCGGCTGGTCCTCCGCCGGGTCCGAGCCGACTGGTTCGGGCGGCGACCTGTGCGAGCCGCCGTCGGCGGATCTGCTGGTCGTCGTGGACGAGGGGGAGTTCGTCTCGGACGTCGGCTGCGTCTCGGCGCCGGCGGGGGAGCTGCTCACGATCACGCTCGACAACCGCGACTCGAGCGGCCACAACGTCTGGATCTATCCGCAGGGCTCGGACGACCCCGTCTTCCGGGGGGCCCCGTGCTTCGGGCCGGACCACATCACGTACTCGGTGCAGCCGCTGGAGGCCGGCCGGTATCGCCTGATCGACGCCATGAACCCGGGCGGGGCGGAGATGACGCTCGTCGCCACCTGAGCGAGGGCGGTCGTACGGACGGGCACTGCTAAGGTGATTGGGGGTAACTTCCGGAGCCGCCGGTTCCGGGGAGTAGCGTCCGGCCCGGCCTACCCTCCCTTCCACGCGGGCGTGCCCGCGGGGCCGGGCCGGACCCTAGTCCGGCGGGATCACTCCTCCAGCAGGTCCGCGAGCTGTCGCGCGTTGTTGACCGCGAAGTCCCGGTAGCAGTTGTTCATCAGGACATGCGTCTCACGCGTCCGGTCGGCGACCTCAAGGATCCGCGGCGCCCACTCCTTCAGCTCCGCCTCGGAGTACTCGTAGCGGAAGCGCTCGGACGCGCTCACGTTCTTCTTGGCCCAGACCTCCCGGTCACGGCCGTGGAACCGGACGAGCGAGAGGTCCTTCGCCGTGGCCGCCGCGATCGGCGGCACGCTCGAGTCGAATCCCTGGGGCATGTCGACGCACACGAGCGGCAGGTCGTGCTCCTCCAGGAACGACAGCGTCTCCTCGGCGTTGCGTTCCTCGAGCCACGTCTTGTGCCGGAACTCGACCGCGATGCGGAAGTCCTTCAGGCGTTCCGCGCTCTCGAGGATGTAGTCCTTGTTCTTGCGACCGATCACGAACCACTGCGGGAACTGGAACAGGACGGCCCCGAGCTTGCCGGCCGAGTGCAGCGGCATCAGCGCGTCGTGGAACCGCTGCCACACCTCCTCGACCGCGGCGTCGGGGAGCTGCTCACGGTACAGGTTCTTCTTGTCCTCGAGATCGTCGGGGAGCTCCTCGAGCAGGTCCCTGTAGAGGGACTCGCGCTTCGTCGGGTGGTTCGTGAGGAGCGAGTACGCCTTGATGTTGAACGTGAAGTCCTTCGGCGTGCGATCGATCCACAGGACCGCGTTCTTCTCGCTCGGCGGGAAGTAGTAGGTCGAGTCGACCTCGACGATCGGGAACTGCGACGCGTAGAAGCGCAGTCGCGCCTCGGCGCTCTTCGCGTCCGCGGGGTAGAAGTTCCCTTCCTTGACGAGGGTGGGGTCGGTCCAGCTCGCCGTGCCGACGAGGATCCGGCTCATGGCCTCAGCCTACGGGGCCTCGGCCGTTGGTCGGATCCGATGCCTTCGGCTCGTCCTCCTGCTTCTTGCCGAGCACCTTGTTCTTGGCCTGCGCGGCCTTCTGTTTGGCGAAGTTCAGGGCGCGCTGCGCCCAGACGTACTCGGTCGCGAGGATCGCGAAGCCGGCGATGATCAGGAGCAGCCCCGGGCCCGGCAGGACGAGCATCGCGAGGCCCACGATGAGGAGCACGAACCCGGCGATGCTGATGCCGATCCGCTTGCCGTTGCGGGCGATGAACCTGATCGTCACGCCGAACGGGAACCAGACCCAGTGCGCGATCCGAGGCATGCGGTCATCGTACGGCGGCCGCGCCCTTACGGGCGCGGCCGCCGTGGTTCAGGGCTCTCTACTCGTGGCTAGTCGTCGTCCGGCCCACCGCCGGGACCGGAGTTGTCGTCGCCACCGTGGTCGTCACCGATGTCATCGCCACCGCGGTCGTCGCCGCCGCTCCCGGTGCCCGAGTTGTCGTCGTCGTCGCCACCGGAGTGGCTCGAGTCGACGCTTCCGGGTCCGGAGTTCTGGCTGCCGGGACCAGAGTTGTCGTCGCCACCGTTGTCGTCGTCGTCGTCGAACCGACCGTCGTCGTCGAAGTCGGCACCGTCGTCATCTCCGGGGCCATCCTCGGGCACGAGGATCACGCCCTCGCACTCCGGGTCGCCGATGTGCTCGGCCTCGTCGCACGGGCCCTTGAACTGATCGCCGTCCCCGGCGGGCGTCGCCGACGAGGTCGACGCGCTCGGGGTGCTCGTCGCCACCGAAGGGGTGGGCGAGCTCGAGCTCTGTGCGAACGCGACCATGCCGACCCAGACCGTGAGTGAGAAAGCGGCACCGATCGCGATCACCCGCATCACGTTGCGCATCGTTCCCTCCTTCCGTTGCCGTCGTTTCCGTTCGACTTCCACGGTAGGAGGGAGCGGGTTACCGGTCGGGCAGGCGCCTCCTAAGGGGAGGCAAAGGATCTAGTCGTCCTCGTGTTCGCCGGATCCCGAACCCGGGGAGTCGTCGGACCCGGAGCCCGAGCCGCTGCCGGAGTGGTCCGATCCGCTGCCCGAGTCATCCGAGCCGCTGTCCGAGTCGTCCGAGCCCGGGCCGGAGTTGTCGTCACCGCCGCCCGACCCCGGGCCGGAGTTGTCGTCGTCCGAGCCGCCATCGTCGTCGCCAGGCGACGGGGTCTCGGTCGGGCTTTCCGTCCGCTCGTCGTTCTGGCCCGGGGTCGCGTCCGGCGTGGCGGTCGCTGCGGGCGTCAGCGCCGGCACGGTCGCCGGCTCGGAGATGTCCTGTCCGGCGATCGCGAACGCGCCCAGGGTGAGCATCAGCGCCACGACGAGTCCGCCTAGACCCCAGGCGACCGCGACGATCACGCTTCGTCCCATGGTGCCGAGGCTACGAGCGGGGTGGCTAAGAGCAGGTAAAGCTCACGACGCCCCGGACGGCTGGAGCGTGACCTCGACCCGTGTCCCCTCGCCCGGGGTGCTCTC
>Ga0075420_100000224_pt1 | contig 41222 bp, 30 predicted proteins | sample SoiMetdeltSBSDD4_FD_75296 | JGI IMG/M metagenome (GOLD analysis project Ga0075420, IMG submission 75296) | Bulk soil microbial communities from a Populus tree surrounding site in Tennessee, USA - Soil MetaG P. deltoides SBSDD4 | ecosystem: Environmental > Terrestrial > Soil > Tree plantation...
GGTCGCGGGCCTCGTCCTGCCGGCCGAGCCGGGAACAGGCGAGCGCGAGGTTGCGATGGGTGTGACCTTGCCCGATCCGGTCCCCGGTCCGGGACGCTGCGGCGAGTGCGATGTGCCCGATGGCGAGCCAGTCCTGCCAGTGGCCGCTCCGGGCGAGGAAGCCTGACATGGACCAGACCAGCCGCCAGGCATGACCTTCGAACCCGGACTGCGCCGCGTACGGGACCGCGGCGAGGAGCACAGCGAGCTCGGCGGTGAACCAGGCGGTGGCGTCCGACCGGCTGCCCGGTCGCTCGGGCAGCACGCCCTCCTGCGGCGGGGCAAGGCTCACCTCGCTGAAGTGCGGGTGCAGCGCGAGGTCGGCCGCGTGGGCGGTGTGCAGCCAGTGGTCGAGCAGCCGGTGCACGGCGGCCCGGCGGTCGGCCGGGGCCTCCGCCGTGCCGGCGAGGTCGGCCGCATGGGCACGCAGCAGGTCATGAAACGTGTACCGGGCGACGCTGTGCTCTGCGAGCAGGTTGGCCCGGGTCAGCTCGGCGAGCGGCGCACCGATCCGCGCCGGTGCGGCACCGGCGAGGCTGGCCGCGGCCCGGGTCGTGACGTCCGGACCGGGGTGCAGGCTCAGCAGCCGGAACAGCCGGGCGGCATCCGCGCTGAGCGTGCGGCAGGACCAGGAGAACACGGCCCGGACGTCGGTGGTCTCGTCGCCGCCGTAGAACGCGTCCAGGCCGCCGCCGGCATCGCGTACCTGGGTGGCCACTGTGGACAGCGGGAAGCTGGGGTTGATGGCGGCTCGGGCGGCGACGATGGCCAGCGCCAGCGGTAGCCGTGCGCACCGGTCGATGATCCCGTCGGCCGCCGCGGGCTCCGCCGCCACCCGGTGGGCGCCGAGCCGGCGGGCCAGCATCTCCCGAGCCTCGTCCAGGGTGAGCAGGTCGAGGACCAGCGGATAGGCGCTCTCGGCGACCACCAGCGGGGTGAGCTGGCTGCGGCTGGTCACGACCGCGAGACAGCTGGACGAGCCGGGTAGCAGCGGGCGGACCTGCTCGGCGTCGCGGGCGTTGTCGAGCACCACCAGGACCTGCCTGCCGGCCACCTTGCTGCGGAACAGGCTCGCCAGCGTGTCCAGGTCGGACGACAGCTGCGCCGCGGGGACGCCGAGCGCCTCCAGGAACCCTCGCAGGACTCTGGCCGGGTCGGTCGGCGTCGCGGCCGGGTCGAACCCGCGCAGGTTGGCGTAGAGCTGTCCGTCTGGGAACTTTGCGGCGACCCGGTGCGCCCACTGCACGGCAAGGGCGGTCTTGCCGACTCCTGCGGTGCCGGACACCACCACCGTGCCGCCACCGTGGAGCAGCCCGTCCAGGATCGCGACCTCCGCGCCCCGGCCGGCGAAGGTGGGCACGACCGGGGGCAGCTGCGCCGGTACGACGACCGGTGACGGCTGCGCGGGCATGACGACCGGCGGTAGCTGCGCCGGCACGGTCCCGGGTGCGGGGGTCGCTCCGGGCGCCGGTGCCCCGATGGCCGGGTCCTGCCGCAGGATCGCCAGCTCCAGGTCGCGCAGCTGCGGGCTCGGGTCGATGCCCAGATGCTCGTCGAGGCTGTCGCACAGCCGCCGGAACGTGGCCACCGCCTCGCCCTGCCGGCCGGTGCGGTACAGGGCGAGCATCAGCTGTGCGTGCAGCTGCTCGTCGAACGGGTGCTGCCGGACCAGGCGTTCCAGCTCCGGGATGAGCTGCGCGTGGTCGCCGATGGACAGGCGGGCCTCGGCCAGCGCCCGTTCGACCTCCAGCCTCAGCCGGCCCAGGTGCTCTGCCTGCTCGTCGAGCCAGGACAGGCCGGCGACGTCGGCCAGTGGCTGCCCGCGCCACAGGGCCACCGCCGCCTGCAGGAAGGCGGACTGCTCGGCCGGGTCCCCGGACCGTTTGGCCCGGTCGAGGAGGCGCTCGGCGGCCTCCACATCGGTGGTCTCCGGCCCCGTGTCCAGCAGGTATCCGGGCGGGCGGGCCACGATGGTGCCGGGACCGCCGAGCAGCCCACGCAGGTGGGACACGTGGCGTTGCAGCGTGTTCAGCGCGGTGGTGGGCGGCCGGTCACCCCAGACCACATCGATGAGCCGGTCCGTGCTGACCACCCGGCCCGGGTGCAGGGCCAGGGTGGCGAGCACGGCCCTGCGGCGCAGGCCGCTCACCGCCTGTGGACGATCGGCGACAACCACCTCCACCGGCCCGAGCAGCCTGACGCTCACCTCCCCGGCGACCCCGCGCGGCACGGCACCAGACTAACGACCGGGTCGCCGCCGCCAGCCTGTCCGTCGCGCAACGGACACGGCGCCGGACGTCAGGCTGCGACGTGGCTGCGACGCGACGGGCTGCGACGTCAGTGCCGCGACGGCGGGGCCGCGACGTCAGAGCTGCCGGACGAACGTCGCCTTCAGCGACGCCAGGGTCTGGTCGTCCAGCGCAATGTCCAACCCGAGGATGTCGAACAGATCAGACAGCTTGAACAGGTTGCCATAAGGCTGGCCGTCCTCCATGAAGTGGAACATCTCAAGGAGCTGGCGCAGACCGATCCGCAGCCACGTGTAGAGCAGGAACATGATGGCGTCGGTCGGCCAGTCCGGGTTCTCATTCTTCGTCAGGTCGAGCAGCGACGGTGGGTCGATCTTCGCTACGGCGCTGCCGACCATCGTCCGGATCCTGCCCTCCAGCCCCGCATCCTCCGCGAGCTTGGCGAGCCGGCGGGCGAGCTCCTCCTCGTTGCCGATCAGGCTCTGCACGAAGTCGCGGTACGCGGTGTCCCGGTGCGAGACCTTCACCAGCTTGCCCTTGTCGAGGCCGCCCTGGTTCTCCAGGCCGCGCTTCAGCGATCCCGGCAGGTTGCCCAGATCCTCGAACGGGTGGATCGCGAACTCCCAGAGCGCCCGCCATGTCCCGCCGGCGAGGGCGGTCTTGGCGGCGCCGTGGCTCTGCCGCCGGTCGAAGACCCAGCCGGTGTTGGCCTTCACATTGTCCGGGACGATCTTGCGTTCCAGCATGAGGGTGCCGACCAGCTCGCCGAACGCCTCGCCGAGCTTGCGGGCCTGGTCCGCCGCGAAGCCGCCGGTCGGTAGGGCGGCCACCCCTCGCTCCATCACCTCGACGAAGCCGAGCTGCTGCAGCTCCTGCCAGTTCTTTATGCCCATGCGTTCGAGCAGCATCTGCAGGAACTCGGCGATGGCCGGCAGCGTCCTGATCCCGTCCCGCAGCTTGCTGGTGACGGCGGCGGTGAGCCGCTGGTCGTGCTTGCGCACGGCGGCGGTCGCGGCGGGGGACTTCGGGTCGCCGATCGTCAGCAGGTCGTTGCGCAGCTCCTTGGCGAAGTTGGCGATCTCGTCACCGGTCTGCTCGACCATCCACTGCAGAGTCTGCTTCTGCTTCTTCACCCACTTGTCGAGCTCGATACCAGGCCGTGACCGGTACACCCAGTCGAGGTACACCACGACGAAGAGGACGATGAGGATACCGACTCCCGCGTAATGGCTGAGCCTGGCGAGCTGTTGCGACACGAGCTGGGCGCGCTGGTCCACCAGCACCGTGCGCAGGGCGCGGATGACACCGGTGATCTTGATGAGCGCATTTCTGACCTTGTCGTACACCACGTAGGCCTGGTAGCCGTTCTTGGTGACGTAGTTGGCAACGTACCTGGGGATCCGGTTGACCATCCGCTTCAGGCGTTCGTCGGTCTCGCTCAGGTAGTGCTCGGCCGCGCCGCCCCCGAAGCCCGCGAACAGCCCGCGGATGAACTCGTGCAGGATCGGGTCTGACTTGGGGACCAGGCTCATCGCCGACTCGGCGAGCTCGGCGATGAGGATCCGGCGGGCGGCGACCGCCGCGTTCTTAGCGACCTGGCTGCCTGCCACGTGCGTGACGAGCTTGGTTATGGCGGTACGGGAGACCACGGTCATCGACGCCGGGACACCGACCAGCCCACCGGTCATGACGACGACCCCGCCCCATGTGACCAGCGTGATGATGGGCAGCATGCCGGCGGTGTTGCGGTAGACGTCCGCGGAGATGGTCTCGAGCCTGACCTTGGCGAGCCACCTCTCGATCTTCATGACCGTGACGTGCTCGGTGTCCGGATGCCATTCGAACACGTCGAACCGGGGCGTGATGCCGAGCAGCTGCCGACCGTTGATCATCATGCCCTGGGTGAAGACGAACCGCTGGTCCTTCATCTTCGGGTCGTCGCACCAGGCGACCAGCTCGGCGAGCCGGTCCTTGATCGGGCCCGGCGGTCCCTCGCCCGCCGCCTGCCGCAGCGCGCCGAGAAACAGCGGCTCACGGTCGGGAGCGTGCACGGGGATCGTGCTGAGCTCGACCGGGTAGGTCTGGTCCCCGAAGAACACGTCGACGAACGCGTCCAGCCACTCCGCGTCGCTGCGGTACCGCAGCCTCTGGTCGTTGTAGTACCAGCGCAGGAACGCCTTGTAGTCGACGACGAGCTCCTCGGGCAGGCCGCCCTTGTAGTCGAGGTTGCCGAACCGTACCTGGGTCGGCGGCTCGTCGGCGCCGTCGACCGCCCGGAAGACCACCGCGTTGACCGGAAGCTCCGGCTCCTTTGTGGCGGCACCTCCGGCGGCGCCGCCGATGGTCGCCAGGAACTGGACGGTGAGCTTCGGCGTCCTGCCTTGCTGCGGCTCCCACAGCAGCCGGTAGAGGTGGCGGGAGTCCGGCAGGTCGATGAGGAGGAGGTCGTCCCCTCTCTTCATGACGAGCTCGATGAAGTTCTCCGTCAGGTAGTCGTCACTGAGCAGGGTCGGCCGGAACTGCCGCTGCCGCTTGTCGAGCGGCACCTTCGCCCGGTACTTGCCGTAGTAGTCCCCGCCGCGTTCGGCCACCCTCCGCCGGTTGTGGTAGGTGGCGTTGTGGTACAGGTACTCGCGGAACTCCCTGATGCGCTGGGCCAGGACCCGGTCGTGCAGCGGACCCGGTGGCGGCTCGAGCTGCTGCGGGATCGGCACGTCCTGCACGTTGGCCTCGAAGATCCGTCGCGGTGTCTGGTAGTCCAGCAGGTACGGGTACCTGAAGCCGAGCGCCGCCGCCGTTGCCGCGTCGTCGTAGACGAGGTCCACGCGGTCGCGGATGACGGCGAAGTCGTAGTTCTGGGTCCTGCCCAGGGTCGGGTCGTCGGCCGTCCGGCTGCTCAGCTGCGGCTTGACCGTCATCAGCGCACCCGGCCGGTCGATCGGCACGTCGGTGACCCCGTCCGGCGGCCGCTTGGTGAGCACGATGCGGTTGCTGCCGTAGGTGCGGCCGTCGGGCAGGGTCACGTCCTCGTTGGGGTTGCCGACCAGGAGCACGTGGCTGATCCCGAGCCGCAGCGCCTGCATCCGGCGCTGCTCATCCGGCTGGTTCGCCCAGAGGTTCGGCAGCAGCTTGCCGCCGAACCGGTCCAGCCTGTGGTAGGTGCCGGCGTAGAGCCTGAAGTCGTCGTGCATGGCCATCCGCAGGCCCGGCACGGCCGGCAGGTCGTTGTCCTGCAGCCACAGCAGGAGCTGCCGAGCGAGCTCGGCGAGCTCCTCGCCGAGCTTCTCGTCCTTCGTCGTCATGTCACCTCAGCTCGCCGAGCGGGGTGTTGACCGTGATGTCCAGGGCGCTGACCGGCGTGTACTCGCGCCAGGCCGCGATGCGCTCGCCGCGCTCGGCAGCCTCCACCGCCTCGGGTGAGGGCTCGTTGCCGTTGTTCGTGCCGGGGATGCCCGGGTAGTGGGCGGCCGCGTACGCCTGGATCTCCTGGGCGATCGTCAGGTACGGGTGGTTGCCCAGGTCGCCGTCCAGGGTGCCGGTCTCGAACAGCGTGGTGAAGCTCTCCTCGAACCCCGGGCGGACGGTGAGCACGACCCGCGCGGCGCCGCCCCGCAGGTACGACTGGTGCATGCTGTCGGGGTGGCGCAGGAAGCGCTTCATCGAGTGGTTGCGCGGGTGGTCCCAGAAGTAGGGGTAGACGAAGTACAGGACGTTCTCCCACTCGATGGCCTGGTGCAGGAACTTGATGAACTCGCCCAGACCCATCACCTGGGCCCACTCGGCAACGGTCAGCCGGGACGGCTCCAGCTTGGCCAGCCCGTCGCCTCCGCCGTAGAGCCGGGAGACCTCGCTCGGCATCAGGTCGAACGCCGGACCGAAGATCCACTTCAGGGTGGTCTTCATGACCTCTCGCGCTCCATCCGGCGCAGCGTCAGCGGGTCCCACTGGCCGAGCTCCTCGGCCAGCTGGTCCCGGCGCTGCTGCAGGTCCTGCCGCTGGAGCTGCCAGCGCTCCTCGGCGGCCTTGCGCATGGCCGTCCACGCGCGGTTCTGCCAGGCGCGCCAGCCGTCCTGGCTCTGCGCCACCTCGAGGTTGGCCTTGGCGTGCCCGGCGACCAGGCCCTCGCTGAACATGACGACCACGACGTGCCCGACGCGGCCGATGAGGTAGTCCAGCGCCGTCTCGTAGGAGCGCATCTCGGGCCCGTTGTGGCCGATCGGCCCGGCGCCGGAGTCCACCACGTTGTAGTGCCCACCCGAGTAGAGGCTCAGGAACGCCCGGAAGAAGCCACCCTTGACGTAGTAGCCCTCCGGGATGTCGAACTCGAGCGTGTCGTAGCGCGGCGGCTCGGCCTCGTCCTCCTCGCGGAAGGGGTAGCCGAGCTGCTGCTCGAGGTGGCGGACGGCCGGCTCGGGCGGCTCGACCTCCGCGCCGTAGTGGGCGGCCAGCGACTGCCAGTTGGCCAGTGTGATGTCGGCCGGCGTCAGGGCGAACGTGAACGGCTGGCCGAGCTGGTGGTCGATGCGCCGCAGCTCGTCCACATTGGCCAGCAGGTCGATGCCCGGGGCCGGGACCACGATGTCGTACGTCAGCCGCAGCCCGTAGCGGTACAGCTCGACCTTCCAGTCGCGTACCATCTGGTGCAGGTCGACCCGCATCGGATGGTTGTCGTTGGGGTTGGTGATGGTGCGGACCGACTCGTCCTCGACGCCAGACTGCTGCTTCACCGTCAGCGTGACCTTGTGCTCCTTGCGGGTCCGCGAGGAGGCCTTGCGGGTGACCTCGATGGAGTGGTTACGGCTGTCGCGCTTGGTGGTCTCGTCGCCGGACGTCGAGTTGTAGCCGACCGTCGCGCTGGCCGAGGCGAACCCCCAGCTGCCCGAGGCGGTCGCCTCCATGCTCAGCGCCGAGGAGTGCCGCGACTGGGTCTCGGTGGCGCTGGCAAGCTCGGTGTTCTCGGTCACGCCCTCCTCTGTGGACTGCTCGAACTCCTCGCTCACCACCTTCTCGAAGCTGACCTCGCGGCTGGACCATTCCCGGTGGATGAGGGTGATCGTCTCGGCAGGCGCCAGGCCGACCGAGTGCACCAGCTCACCGCGGATGATCCCGGCCGGCGTCATGTCGATCCGCTCCAGGTGCAGGCGGCCGATCGGCTCGACCTTCATGCGCTCCTCGAAGCCGTCGGTCAGGTCGTCCGTCCAGTCCGGCAGGTCCTCGCTGGTGTCGACCACCACGTCGGCGAAGCGGTCCCAGTCGACGGCCGCGAGGTTCGAGAAGTCGATGGTCAGCCCGGCGACCTTGCGGGCCAGGGTGCCGATGGCGTCCGCCCGCGCGGGGCTGCCCACCCGGGCCCACTCCATCGCCGCGCCAAAGGTGGACTTGAGGCTGGCCGCGCTCAGCCTCGGGTCGTCAACCGGCGGAGGTGCCGTCATGGCGACGACTCCGCGCGCCACCGCGGACGGCGCCGGCTCGGCGGTGATGGCCTTGCGCGGGGCCGCCTCGATCCAGCCGCCCTGGAGCTTGGCCCGCAGGTATGCGGCGTGGTCCGCGGCGAGCTGGTGTGCCTGGGCGCGCAGCTGGGCACGCACCGCCCGGCGGTACGCGGCGACCGCCCGGCCGGCGGCGGCGACGGCGTCGCTCGGCACCGAGGCGAGGGACTGCCATCCGGTGCGCGCCGTGCCACCGCGCGCGACCACCCCGCGGATGGCGTCGAGCGCCGCGATGATGCCCGGGTGCTGCTCGGGGCTCACGGTCGCCTTGACCGCGTCGATCTCGGACGGCGAGGTGTGCAGCGCGTTGGCGTACACGACCTTCTCCAGACCGCGCTTGCGCCTGCCCATCGCGCCGCTGGTCTCGTCGGCCGCGCTGGGCCGGATCGGCGCATAGGTCACCTTGTTGAGGCTCCGACGGTAGCCGGTTGCCATGGGTGCTCCTCCCGTTGCCACTTCGTGTAGTAGGCACCGTGGCTCCGAGCCCGGAAACGAGGCTGAAACAGCGCTGAAACTCGGCCAGAACTGTCGCAACCACGACATCCGGGAAGGCTGCCGGGACTTCGCGTTGGTTGCGGTGGGTCGTGTTGGTCGCGGCGGGTCGTGTTGGTTGCGGTGGGTCGTGTTGGTCGCGGCGGGTCGTCAGCCGCCGGCAGTAGGGTGGGCGGGTGGTGCCGGAGGAGATGAGCGCCCCTGCGGTTGACGGCCTTTACTGCGAGGTCGCAGGCTCGGGCCCGCCGGTCGTGCTCGCCCACGACGGCCTGCTGCACAGCGAGTCCTGGGACGCGCAGGTTGCCGCGTTCGCCGCCGCCGGCTACCGGGTGGCGCGCTGGGACCGCCGCGGGTACGGGCGCTCGCCCCGACCGACCGTGCCGTTCTCCAGCGTCGAGGATCTCGCCACCGTGGTGCGGGCCGTGTCGGACGCGCCGGCGACGCTGGTCGGCTGCTCGTACGGCGGCTTCCTCTCGGTGCACTGCGCCCTCGACCACCCTGAGCTCGTCGCCGCGCTGGTGCTGGTCGGCCCGGTCATCAGCGGCCTGCCGCTCAGCGAGCACTTCGACACCAGGGGAGGGCGTGGCATTCCGGCGTTCGACGCGCCGGTCGCCGAGCAGATCGCGTACTGGAGCGGGACCGACCCGTGGTTCGTCGCGCCCGCCAGCACCGCGGCGCGGCAACGGCTGCACGAGCTGCTCCACGCCAACCCGCACAACCTGCGCCTGCCGCTGGAGCTGGAGCGCCGCCCGCAGCTGTCGGTGCTGCCGCGGCTGGGCGAGGTCGCGGTGCCGACGCTGGTCATCGCCGGCGAGCACGACATCCCGGACGTGCACGCCCACTGCGGTGCCATCGAGGCGGCGGTCCCGGGCGCCCGGCGGGTGGTCCTTCCCGGCAGCGGGCACCTGCCGCAGCTGGAGGTGCCGGACGCGTTCAACCGGGTCGTCCTGGGCTTCCTGGCCGAGGTGTACGGACGCGTGCCGGCCACACCGGACCGCCCGCCGGCCGGGTAGAGCCCCGGCTGGGCCGTCAGGACCGGAGCCGGGTAGCGGCCCGGCTCAGGCCGTCGGGACCGGCAGGTGGCGCGTACGCAGTAGTTGCTCGATCTTCTCCGGGGGACCGGCCTGGGCGAAGTACCAGCCCTGCCCGGTGTCGCAACCGAGGGTGCGCAGGGCGTTGGCCTGCGCCTCGGTCTGCACGCCCTCGGCGGTGACCGTCAGGTCGAGGGTGTGGGCGAGCTCGACCAGAGCGGCCACGATCCGCTGGTCCACCCGGTCCGGCGCGCCGTCGCGGCCGGCGAGACCCTCGACGAACGGGCCGGCCAGCTTGAGCACGCGGATCGGCAGGTGGCGCAGGTAGGCGAGGTTGGAGTAGCCGGTGCCGAAGTCGTCGATGGCGATCCGGGCGCCCAGCCCGGCGAGGTCGCGCAGGGTCTGCGCCGGTTCGCCGGTCGTCTCCATCACCGCGCTCTCGGTCAGCTCCAGCTGCAGCCGGGCCACGTCGAGACCGGTCTCGGAGAGGATGTCGGCTGTCTCCGCGACGATGGCCGGCTCGCGGACCTGCCGTACCGACAGGTTGACGCTGACGAACGGCGCGCCGTCGCGGTGCTGCTCGTGCCAGTGCTGCGCCTGACGGCACGCCTCGCGCAGCACCCAGCGGCCGAGCTCGACGATCATCCCGGTGTCCTCGGCCAGGTCGATGAACTTGTTGGGCATCAGCAGCCCAAGCCTGGGGTGGTGCCAGCGGACCAGCGCCTCGACCCCGACCAGGGCGCCGTCGTGCAGGCGTACCAGCGGCTGGTAGTCCAGGGCGAACTCGCGCCGGGCCAGCGCCTGGGGCAGGGCTGCGGCCAGGGACTGCCGGGCGACCGCGCGGCTGTTGTACTCGGTGTCGAACGACGCCCACCTGCCCCGGCCCTCGGCCTTGGCCCGGTACATCGTCACGTCCGCGTCCCGGGTCAGCTCGGCCGGGCTGGTGTCGCCGACGGCCCGCTCGACGACCCCGACGCTGGCCGAGATCCGCAGCTGCTGGCCGTCGACCGCGACCGGGGCCCGCAGCGCGTCGAGGATGTTGTCGGCCACGGCGGTGGCCTCGTCGAGCCCGCTCAGCCGCTCCAGCAGGACCGCGAACTCGTCCCCGCCCAGCCGGGCCACCAGGTGCCCGAGCCGTGACACGCAGTCGTCGAGCCGGCCGGCGACCGCGGACAGCAGCCGGTCGCCGACCTCGTGGCCGAGCGTGTCGTTGACGGTCTTGAAGCCGTCGAGATCGAGGAAGCACATGCCCACCCGAGCCTGCGGGTCGGCGGCCTCGAACAGCCCGTCGAGGCGCTGGAGGAACAGGACCCGGTTGGGCAGCCCGGTCAGCGGGTCGTGGGTCGCCTGGTGGTGCAGCTGCTCCTGAAGGGCGCGGCGCTCGGTGATGTCCTTGATCATCGCCACCATGTACCGCGGATGCCGGTCCTCGTCACGGATGAGCGACATGCTGACGTCGGTCCATACGCTGGCCCCGTTGCTGCGCCGGAACCGCTTGTCGAAGCGCATATGGTCGCGGCGCCCGCTGGTCAGCTCCTGGAAGGCGGCCCACACCTCGGGCGGGTCGTCGGGGTGCGCGAACTGCCTGATATGCCGGCCGGTCAGCCGCTCCACCGGGCACCCGGCCAGGTCGGCCATGCCCTGGTTGGCGTCGATGATCTGCCCGTTCAGGTCGGTGATGGCCATCGCGAGGCCGGCCCCGGCGAAGACCGCGCGGAACCGGGCCTCGCTCGTCCACCACTCGTCCTGGGTCTGCCGCTGGACGACCAGCAGCGCCCGGTACACCCGTTCCTGCTCGCGGAACGTCTGCTCGCGCAGCGCGTTGGCGTAGCCGGCGGCGACCGCAGCCTGCACATCCACCAGCCGTGCCCGGGTGCGGGCCCGGCCCCGGCGCGAGTCGAGGCCGAGGCAGGGCAGCAGCCGCTCGGCGATGACGGCCATCGTGGCACGCAGCGTCTGGGCACCGGCGAGGTGCGCCTCCACCAGCGCTGCGCCGACCGCGTCCGCGGTCGTGAGGTCGGCCGGGTCGGCCCGCAGCGCGGCGGTGAGGCGTACCGTCTGGGTCCGCAGGAAGCCCAGCAGGTCGGTACGGGTCATCGTGGTCTGGCCCGTGCTGCCGATGGCTCTCGCCCACTCCCGTGTGAACGCGTCAATCTTGGTCTGCGCGCGTCCGTTCGGGACCTGCGACGCAGGCAAGGAGTGGACGAGCCGGCTCATCGGGCGTCAGTCTCGGCGGAACACGGCAGCGTACCGGCTGAGCCGCTCTGGATGCTCGTCGATGTCGCAGGGCGAGTCCGGCCGCCACTGGGGTAGCCAGACGATGCCGGGATCGACGACGCTGAACCCGCGGAACAGGTCGGCGATCTGCCGTAGCGAGCGGAACCAGATCGGGGTGTCCCGCTGCTGGTAAAGCTCCTGCATCGGCCGGGTCTGGGCCGGCTGCCCGTCATGGCTGCCATGGGTCATCACCAGATAGCTGCCGCTGGCCATGGCGTTGCGGAGCACGCCGAGAATGCCCGCGAGATCCTCCCGGTCGGAGATGAAATGGAGCACGCCGACGATCACCACGCCGAGCGGCTTGTCCAGGTCGATGAGCTGGCGCACCCGCGCATTGCCCAGAATCGCGTCCGGCTCGCGCAGGTCAGCCTGGATGACGGTGGTCGAGCCCTTTCCGGCCAGCATCTGCCGGCTGTTCGCCACGGCGATCGGGTCACGGTCGACGCAGGCCACCCGGACCGATGGGTTTATGGCGTGGGCGACCTCGTGCACGTTGCCGGTCATGGAGATGCCGCAGCCAATGTCGAGGATCTGCTCTATCCCGTCGTTGACGATGAAGCGCACCGCCCGGTGCAGGAACCCGCGCTCCGCCTGCATCACCTGGGGTAGCTGAGGCATATGTCGCATAGCTGCGCGGGCCAGCTCCCGGTCTACCTCGAAGTTGTGTGCGCCGCCCAGGTAGTAGTCGTACACCCGGGCGGCGTTGGGCCGGCTCAGGCCGAGGTCCTCCGGTGCCCTTTCTGGCCGCGTCACAGCCGCCATCCTAGACCGCGACCGCACCTGCCAGGTGATACCAAGGGCTGGAGTCTGCCGGACCCCGCGGACCGGACTTTGATGTCTCCGCCGCGCCGGGGAGGACGGCGGATTCCCGTTGTGGTACCTGCCGATCCGGCTCCCGCGCCTACGTCCGGCCGGGCACTCGAGCCGCGGCGCGGGTGACGTTGACGCGGGTCGCTCGGTCCCCTATTGTGCAGAAAGCCATATATCGAAATATGACTATGGCTATGCCAAAGTGCCGGAGGAGGGAACGTGAAACTCACGAGACTGCTGGTGGTCGCCGCGGGGATGGCCGTCGCCGTGCCGTTGGCCGCCGCGCCGGCCGCCGCCGCGCCGACCGGTCCGCTCGCCCCGCTGATGACCGTCGCCGTGGAGCCCGGTGTCCAGGCCATCCCGGGCGCGTACATCGTCGCGGTCAAGCCCGGTGTGGACCCGGCGGCGCTGGCCCGCGGGCTGGGCGTGGGCCCTCGTTACACATATGACTCGGCGGTCCTCGGGTTCGCCGCGGACCTCACCGACCGGCAGCTGGCCGCGCTGCGCCGCAGCCCGCAGGTGCTGCTGGTCGAGCAGGACGCGGTCGTGCACAACGCACTCGACACCACGCAGCTCAACCCGCCCGCCTGGGGGATCGACCGGATCGACCAGCGCAACCTGCCGCTGTCGGCCAGCTTCACCTACACCGGGACCGGTGCCGGCGTGCACGCGTACATCATCGACACCGGCGTCGACCGCAGCCACCCCAACTTCGGCGGCCGGGCGACCTTTGACTTCAACGCGATCGACACGAACAACACCGACTGTAACGGCCACGGCACCCACGTCGCCGGCACCATCGGCTCGGCCAGCTACGGCGTGGCAAAGGCGGTGCGGCTGCACGGGGTGAAGATGCTCAACTGCAGCGGCTCCGGCACCACCTCGGCCGCGATCAACGCGGTCAACTGGGTACGCACCAACGCGGTCCGCCCGGCGGTGGCGAACACGTCGTGGAACTGGACGTACAGCACCACGCTGGAGAGCGCGCTGATCAACATGATCAACTCGGGCGTCTTCCTCGCCACGTCGGGCGGCAACACCGGCGGTGACTCGTGCGACCGGCTGCCCCGGCGCATCCTCGCCGCCACGGCGGTCGCCGCGACCGACTCCACCGACACCCGGGCCAGCTTCTCGTCGGTCGGCGCGTGCATCGACATCTACGCACCGGGCGTGTCGATCCGCTCCACCATCCCCGGTGGCTCGAACGGCCTCAAGAGCGGCACCTCGATGGCGAGCCCGCACGTCGCCGGCGTTGCCGCGCTCTACAAGTCGCGCTTCGGCGACGCGAGCCAGGCCACGGTGAACGCCTGGCTGGTCAACAACGCCACCGCCGGGGTGGTGCGCGGCAGCCTCCTGGGTACGCCGAACCGCCTGCTCTTCACGAACCTGTGACCCACTGGTAACCGTGGCGGGGCGCTGCCAGGCACCGGCAACGCCCCGCCATCGCGCTGTCCTACGCTGCGCCTTTACACCGCTTCGTACCCGACCTTAGGCTGGCCGCTGCTGGCGACCCACATCCCTCGGCGGCCCCGTGATGAAGCGCTCCTTGCCTGTGATCGGGCTGCTGGCGGCCAAGGCCGTCTCGGACGTGGGGTTCGCGCTCGACTTTATCTGCCTCAGCGTCTTTGTCTGGGTGCGCACCGAGTCCGTGCTCGTCACCGGCCTGGTGGGGCTCGCGCTCTACGCCGGCGGGATCGTCGGCGGACGGCTCGGCCACCGCTACGGTGCCGGGTGGGACCGGCGCCGGGCCATGGTCGTCGCCGACCTGGCCCGGATGGTCGCCCTGCTGGTCCTCGCCGTGATGCCGGACCGGGCGCAGCTGGCCTGGCTGTTCCCGGCGGTGCTGGTGGTCGGGGCCGGGCGGGCCGTGTTCGAGGCGACCCTGGCCGCGGCGACCCCGGCCCTGGCCGGCGCCCGGTTGCAGCTGGTCAACAGCGCGGTCTCCGGGCTGAAGGGCCTGGCCCTGGTGGCGGGCATGGGGCTGGCCGCGGTGGCGGTGCCGGTGCTCGGCTACCGCGGGATCTTCCTGCTCGACGCCGCCAGCTACGCGCTCTCCGCCATGGTCGTGCTGACCCTGCCGGTACGGCTGCGCGAGCCCGACCCGCCTGCCCCGGCGGCTTCGCCTGCCCTGGCTGGTCCGGCTGGTCCGCCTGCTCCGGCTGGTACGGCTGGTACGGCGACCGGCTATATGGGCGCGCCGCGGGCCGGGCACGGCTGGGCCATGCTGGTCGGCGCCGGCATCGCCGGCCTGCTGGTGGTGCGGGGGCTCGACGCGTTCGGCAGCGCATCCCACCACGTCGGCCTGCCGGTCCTGGGCGGAGCGCTGAACCCGGCGAACCCGGCCCATGTGGCCGGTGCGCTGTGGAGCGCCTGGGCGGTCGGCACCCTCGCCGGCAGCTTCGGGCTGCGCCCTGTGCTGTCGGGCCTGGTCGAGCGGGCCCCCGCCCTCGTCTTCTACCTGGCCACCATGGTGATGTCAGCCGGCTTCATCGGCATCTTCTGGCTCGGCGCGTGGTCGTTGATGCTGGTGGCGGCGGGGCTGGCCGGGGTCGGGGACGCGCTCAGCGAGATCACCTTCAGGCAGGCCGTGCAGCGGCTGCCGGACGAGCGGCGGGGCAGCGCCTTCGGCCTGGCGCAGGTGGTCATCAACGCCGGCTTCACCGCTGGGCTGCTGGTCACCAGCGTTGCGGTGGCGCCGAGCCAGGTGGCCGGATGGGTGCTGCTGCTGCACGGAATCCCGCTGGCCGCCGCGCTCGGCTCGGCACTGTGGTGGACCACGGCCCGGGCCCGGGTGCCTGCGCCGACGACTGCGGGAGGTGACCGATGACGGCCGGCGCCTATCTGGACTACGCGGGCATCGGGGTGGTCCGCCCGGCGGCCCGCGCCGCGATGCGGGCCGCCGTGGACGATGTCCTGGCGTACGGGGCGACGCGCTTCGGCGACTTCTTCGCCGCCCGCGACGGTGCCCGGGACACCGCGGCCCGGCTGCTGGAGTGCCACCCGGACGAGGTGGCCCTGGTGCCCAACACCAGCACCGGCCTGCACCTGGTGGCCGACGGGCTGTGCTGGCGGCCCGGCGACGAGGTGGTCCTCTTCGACCGCGACTTCCCCGCCAACGTGCAGCCGTGGCGGCGGCTGGCCGAGCGCGGGGTACGGCTGCGCTGGGTCCCGCCACACGACGGTGGCTACCGGATGGCCGACCTGGCGCAGCAGATCGGGCCGGCCACCCGGCTGGTGGCGGTGAGCCACGTCAACTTCCTCACCGGCTTCCGGGTCGACCTCGACGCGGTGTGCGCGCTCGCCGCCGAGGTGGGCGCCCTGGTCTGTGTCGACGCTGTACAGGCGCTGGGCGTGGTGCCGCTGTCGGTCCGGCGTACCCCGGTCGACTTCCTCGCCGCCGGGGGGCACAAGTGGCTGTGCGGCCCGCCCGGCACCGGCCTGTTCTACTCCCGCCGGGACCGGCTCGACCTGCTGCGCCTCGCGCCGGCCGGGTGGTTCGGCTACGACCGGTCCCAGGACATGCTGGTCAAGGGGGAGGGGCACTTCACGTACGAGCTGCCGCTGCGCCCGGCGGCGCGCCGCTTCGAGGGCGGCATGCCCAACTTCCTGGGCATCGTCGGTCTGGCCGCAGCCCTGGCCGAGTTGGCGGAGGTGGGGGTCGCCACGGTGTGGCGGCGGGTCGGTTCGCTGGGTGAGCGGCTGCGCGCCGGCCTGCGGGAGCGCGGCTACCCGGTGCTCGGCCCCGATGACCTCGAGAGCCGCTCGGGGATCATTACATTTGCGGCGGGGGACGCCGGGCGGATCTTCGCCGATCTGACCGCGCGTGGCCTGCAGGTCTCCTATCCTGATGGGAAAATCAGGATATCACCGCATTTTTGGACCACCGACGGCGAGGTCGAGCAGCTGCTGGAGGCGTTGCCTCGCCAAGATCGAGATATTGACAACCAGCAGTAAATGCAGGAAGTTGGCGGTGATAACCCCCCACTTACAAAGAAGGGAGCATCGGTATGGCCCGCTACGAGACCTGGGAGCACTTGGCCGACGAGGTTGAGCTGACCACTGGGGTCGCCGACTGCTGGACCTGCTTCCTCGACGGCTGAGCAAGCCCCGACCAACGACAGGCCCCGCGGCTGCGTTTGACGCTGCCCGGGGCCTGCTTCCTGTCGGACTGCCCGCGCTGGGAGGCGGGATCGATGCATCGTTGGGAGCGCAGCCACGGCAAGGTGGGCGTGAACGCCCCGAGCTGGCTGACCTTCGAGGTCCACCGCCCCTACTTCGACGGCGGCTCGTCCCCGCTCACCGCCATCCAGGCCCGGGGACCGCTGGCCGCGGCCCGGCTGTTCGAGGCGCGGGACCCGACGGCCCCGCGGCAGGGGATGGTGATGCCGGCGAGCTACCGCCAGCTGCTGGTCGAGGAGTCGCGGCTGTTCCAGTACCGGGTGAGCCGGCCGACGGACCTGCCGGCCGAGCTCGCCGCGCCGGGCTGGCAGGCGCTGGCGCAGGCGTACCGGCGCCGTGCCGAGCTGGACGGGACCGACCGGGCGGGCCTCGCGCAGTGGCTGGTCGCCGCCTGCCTGCCGGAGGCGGTGCTCGACCTGGCCCCCGCCGACCTGGCCCCGGCCGGGTGCGTCGAGACGCTGCCCGCGCTGGTGCAGTACGCCCGCGCGACCGCCCTGTTCCAGCGCGACGGGCTGGCTCCGGCGACCCGGGCGGCGTTCGCGCCCCTGGTCGAGGCGCCGCAGCCGACAGTTGCGCACCTGCAGGCCTGCGCCGGCTGGGGCTACCTGCTGGCCCGCCACGCCAGCGACTGGTCCGGCGCACCCCAGTACGCCAGCCGGGCGAGGGAGATCTACCAGCGGCTGGCCGGTGGGCTGCCCGCGTTCGACCGGGCCATCTGGCACGCGCGGCTGCTGGTACGCGAGGTGATGGTCGCCGAGCGCGGCGGTGACCTGGACACCGCCTGGGAGCTGCTGGAGCAGGCCCGGCAGGCGGTCGCCGAGGCGCCGCCGGCCTCGCCGGAGCAGGAGGAGGTCGCGACCGAGATGTCGCGGCGGGTGCTGGACCGGCGGGTCGAGCTGGCGGTGAGGCGCGGCGACCGCGACGCCGAGGACCAGGCCGTCCAGGACGGGCTCAAGCTCGACCCGTACTGCGTGAAGATCTGGATGCAGTCCGCCCAGTCCGCACAGCGGCGGGGGGACCTGGCCACCGCGCTCGCCGCGTACCTGATGGCGGCCAGGCTCGGCCCGTACGGCACGGCGTTCGCCCTGCTGCACGCGGCGACCTGTGCCGGGCGCCTCGGTGACGAGGAGCTGGCGCGGGTGCTGTGCGAGCGCGCGTTCCGGGCCGCCCCGCGCTCCGAGCGCACCCGCACCGCCCTGGTGCGCGCCTGCGCGGCGACCGGCGACGAGACGCTGGCCGCGGTCGTCGCGCCGGCGGCCGAGGGCTACCGCAACAACTGGCACTACCGCATGTACGGGGCCTACCTCAACCTCGGCCCGTCACAGTCGCCCTGCCTGTACGCGTCCATCCCCACCATGGCGTACGACTTCGCGGTGGCCGGCGACTATCCCAGGGTGGACGTGCAGCGGGTCATGCCACCGGCGTTCCGGGTGAACCTGGTGCGGGAGTCCGGGCTGGTGGAGTTCGGCGTGGCGCACCCGGCGCAGCTGCCGGCGCCGCTGCGTACCCCGGCCTGGGAGCAGCTGTGCGACTGGGTGGCCGGGTTCGCCACCGCGGACCCGCAGCGGCAGTACCTGACCAGCCTGGTGCTGTTCCGGCTCGGGTTCCGCGAGCTGGTCGTGCGGCTGGTGCCCGACCGGGCAGTGGCCGACCTGCGCGAGCCGGTGGAGTTCTACCACTACCACTGGCGCGACATCGCGCGGTACGCCGCGTCCGTAGGCGGCCGCGAGCCGCGGCCCCCGACCGACACGTTCGCCATGGTGGACCACCCCGACTGCCCGTTGCACCTCAAGCTGGCCGCGGCGACGTTCGGCGTGGTGTACGCCGCCCGCGAGACCAGGTCGCTGGCTGACGCGGAGCGCTGGCGGGAGCGGGCCCAGGAGTACCTGGACGCGGTGCTCGAAAGCGACGGCTTCACCGAGTTCGAGAAGGTGATGCTGGCCAGCCGGTTCTACCGCGGTGTCGGCTTCGTGCCGTTCATGCGCGCCGACCCCGCCGGCACGGTCGAGGACATGGCCCGCGCCGAGGAGCTGGCCCGGGCGGTGCCGACCGGCAGCCCCTGGGAGGAGTACCTGAAGCGGGAGAACCTGCACGCCTGCCTGGAGAGCCGGTCCAAGGAGGCGTTCGGCCTCGGCGACGTCGCGCTCGGGCACGCGCGCACCGAGGAGTTCCTGGCGCTGGACCCGTACGACCCGAAGAGCCACATCGAGCTGGCCGAGAGCCTGGTCAAGCAGGAGCGGTCCGCCGAGGCGGGTGAGTCGTACCTGCGCACCGCCAGGCTGGGCCCGCTGGGCACCGCGATCGGGTACGCCATGGCGGGCGAGTGCTTCGACCGGGCCGGCCGGTCGGTGCTCGCCGAGGACTGCTTCATGCAGGCGCTGCGGATCGACCCGCACGCGGTGTCGGCCGCGCGCGGCTGGCGGCGGGTCGCCGGCGACGGCCTGGGCGGGCTGGCCCACGAGTACGCCGACCAGCTGGAGCAGTGGGGCGCGGCGCGGCAGGCCCGGCGATGACGGCTGGGATGATGACAGGCCGGGATGGCGGTGACGGCCGGGATGAGGACGCGAGGACGGCGATGGGCGTGGACGTACGGGTGCTGCCGCAGGTGCCGGCGGACGCCGACGTGGTGGCCGTGCCGGTGTTCGCCGACCGCTTGGACGCGTTGCCGGAGAACGGGTTCCTCGCGGCCGCCGGGTTCGCCGGCGGGGTGGGGGAGGCGGTGGCGCTGCCCGGCGTGCCGGGAGAGCCGGCCCGGATCCTGATGGGACTGGGCCCGTCCGGACCGGTGGAGGTCGATGCCCTACGCCGGGCCGCCGCCACCGCGGCCCGAGCCACCCGCCGCTACCGCCGTGTCGCGCTCACCGTGCCGCAGGCCCAGTGCCCGGCGGATGCTGCGGTGCGGGCGGTGACGGAAGCGTGCCTGCTGGCGCGCTACCGCTTCACCCGCTACAAGTCTGCCACTCTTAAGTCCACTGTGGAGACTGACGGCGCCGTGCGGCTGGACCTGGTCACGCCGGCCGGCGACGGGGCCGGCTGCCAGCGCGCCGTGGCAGCCGCCCAGCAGGTGGCGGCGGCCGTGCTGCTCGCGCGGGAGCTGGGCAACGAGCCGGGAGGCGTGCTGACCGCGCCGGCCTTTGCCGAGCGCGCCGCAGCGCTCGCCACCGAGCACGGGCTGGTGTGCGAGGTGTGGGACGAGCATCGCATCGCCGCCGAGCGCCTCGGCGGCCTGCTGGGCGTCAACCGCGGGTCGGCGCAGCCGCCGCGGCTGGTGCGCCTCGCCTACGAGCCAGCCGGGGCGGGCCAGCCAGCCGGAGCCTACGAGCCGGGCGGGGTCGACGAGCTGGGCGGGGCCTACGCGCCGGGCGGACCGCCGGTGGGGACGGTGGCCTTGGTGGGCAAGGGCGTCACCTTCGACTCGGGCGGGCTGACCCTCAAGCCGAACCAGATGATGGTGGACATGAAGATCGACATGGCCGGGGCCGCGGCCGTGCTCGCCACCCTGTGTGCCCTGCCCGGCCTGGGCTGTCCCCACCGGGTGGTGGGCTGGCTGCCGTTGACGGACAACATGCCGGGCGGCGACGCCACCCGGCTCGGTGACGTCCTGCGTACCCGCTGCGGGGTGACGGTCGAGGTGCGCAACGCCGACGCCGAGGGGCGGCTCATCCTGGCCGACGCGCTCGCACTGGCCGCGGAGGAGGCGCCCGACCGGATCGTGGACATCGCCACGCTCACCGACACCGTGCCGATGGCGGTCGGCCGGCGATACGCCGGCCTCGCCGGCAACGACCCGGACTGGCTCGCGCACGTGCAGGCGGCGGCCGCACGCGCGGGGGAGCTGGTCTGGCCGCTGCCGCTGGACGGGGTGCCCCGCTCCCAGCTGGACTCGAAGATCGCCGACCTGGTCAACGCGACCGGCAACCGCTACGGCCAGTCCAGCCTGGCGGCGCTGTTCCTCAACGAGTTCGTGCCGGAGAGCATCCCGTGGGCGCACCTGGACATCGCGGGCCCTGCTTTCACCGACGACGATGACGCAGAGTGGTCGGCCGGTGCCACCGGCTTCGGCGTACGCACCCTGGTTGAGCTGGTCACGACCTCCAGTTTGTTCGTCGCACATGCGGGGATGCGTACGACCCCGCCCGTTCGGTAACGTGTCGCGGCGTGACAAAAGGGCGTGCTCGGCACGGCATGTCGAAGGACGGCATGGCTCCAGAGCTCCGGCGGCGGTCAGCGCGCAGTCTGGCCGGGGCGGTATTCGTCGATCGGTCTGGCCGGCGACGCCGCCTGGTCACCCTCGTCGGCGCCGGGCTCGGCGTACTTCTGATGGCGAGCCTGAGCATCCTGGTCGCGGGCCTCTTCTCCAGCGGACCGGTGGCTATCCCGGGCTGGCCGGACGCCGGGGCACGCCCCGGCGATGGGGCCGCGACCCCGCTGCCCACCGACGCCGCCAGCCCGGATGGCACGGCGCCCAACCCGGGTACGACCACCGCGCCGCCGCCGTCACAGCAGTCCCCGGCGGCTCCGGGCCAGGGCGGCGACCACCGCCGCGACCCGGGCGGACGGCCCAGCAAGTCGCCCGGAAAGCCCGGTTAGCGGCCGGTGTCCCTGCACAAGAACCGGCGCACGCCGCGTGCGCACTGGGTGCTGCTGCTGCTCGCGATGGTCGTCCTGTTCGGCGCGCTGTGCCTGGACGGGTACGTGCACGGGATCGTCGGCGGGTCCGGGCGCCCGTCCGGGAGCACCGGCAAGGCGGCCGGGCTGCCGCCCGTACCACCCCAGGTGAGCGAAGGCGGCCCGGTGCTGCGCCTGGACGGAGCCCAGCCGCAGACCCGGCGCATGCCCAGCCACACCATCGCGCTCACCTTCGACGACGGCCCGGACCCGGTCTGGACCCCACGGGTCCTGGACGTGCTGCGCAAGCACGGGGCGCACGGGACCTTCTTCGTGGTGGGCGCGAAGGTCAACGACCACCCCGAGCTGACCCGCCGGATCCTGGCCGAAGGGCACGAGCTGGGCTCGCACACGTTCACCCACGCCGACCTGGCCGGCGCGCCCGCATGGCGGCGCGAGCTGGAGCTGACCCTGACCCGCAACGCCATCGCCGGCGCCACCGGGCGCCAGGTCACGCTGTTCCGGCCGCCGTTCTCCTCCGAGCCCAACGCCATCACCCCGGCCGACCTCGCCGTGCTGCGTGCCGCCGCAGCAGAGGGGCACGTCGCGGTCCTCACCGACCGTGACACCAAGGACTGGCAGCGCCCCGGCGTCGAGGCGATCGTCCGCGCCGCCACCCCGCTGCCGCCCGGTGAGGGCGCGGTCGTGCTGCTGCACGACGGGGGCGGGGACCGGCGGCAGACGCTGGCCGCGCTGGACCGCCTGCTCGGCGAGCTGGTCGTGCAGGGGTACCAGTTCCCCACCGTCTCGGCCGCGCTCGGCGTGCCCGACTCCACCCTTCCCGCGACACAGACCGCCCAGCTACGCGGTGAGGCGCTGCGCTACGCCCAGCTGGGGGCGGCGTGGCTCGGGGATGCGCTCGGTGTGTTCTTCGGGATCGCGCTCGGCCTGCTGCTGCTGCGGCTGCTCGTCCAGCTGGTCACCGCAGGCCTGCACGTGCGCCAGATCCGGCGCCGAGGCAGGCAGCGGCTTCGCTACATGGGGCCGGTGTCCATCGTTGTCCCGGCCTACAACGAGGCGGCCAACATCGCCGCCACGGTGCGCTCGCTGGTGCACAACGACTACCCGCAGCTCGAGGTCATCGTCGTCGACGACGGCTCGACCGACAACACCGCCCAGATCGTGTGGGACCTGGCGCTACCCGAGGTACGGGTGATCCGCCAGCCCAACGCGGGCAAGCCGGCCGCCCTCAACACCGGCATCGCGCACGCCGCCTACGACCTGATCGTGCTCGTGGACGGCGACACGGTCTTCGCGCCGGATGCGGTGGGTCGCCTGGTCCAACCGTTCGCCCGCCCGAAGGTCGGTGCGATCTCCGGAAACACCAAGGTCGCCAACCGGCGCAGGCTGCTCGGCAAGTGGCAGCACCTGGAGTACGTCATCGGGTTCAACCTGGACCGGCGCATGTTCGACGTGGCCGAGTGCATGCCGACGGTGCCCGGTGCCATCGGCGCGTTCCGCCGGGACGTGCTCGTCGAGGTAGGCGGTGTCTCGTCGGCCACGCTCGCCGAGGACACCGACCTCACCATGGCGGTGATCCGCGCCGGCTGGAAGGTGGTGTACGAGGAGACCGCGCTCGCCTGGACCGAGGCCCCAGCCTCGCTGCGGCAGCTGTGGCGCCAGCGGTACCGCTGGTGCTACGGCACCATGCAGGCGATGTGGAAGCACCGGCGCGCGCTGGTGCAGCGGGGGCCAGCCGGCAAGCTGGGCCGGCGGGGGCTGGCGTACCTCGGCGTGTTCCAGGTCGCCCTGCCGCTCGCGGCGCCGGCCGTCGACGTGTTCGCCATCTACGGGCTGGTCTTCCTGGCCTGGTACCAGCTCGCCGGGGTGTGGGCCGTGCTGCTCGGCGTGCAGATGGCGACTGCCGCCTACGCGCTGCGGCTGGACAAGGAGCGGCTACGCCCACTGTGGACGTTCCCGCTACAGCAGGTGGTCTACCGCCAGCTGATGTACCTCGTGGTGCTGCAGTCCGTGGTCACCGCCCTGATGGGCAGCCGGCTCGGCTGGCACCGCATCGCCCGTACCGGCTCGGTGGCGGCCCTGGCCCGCGACGCCGAGGCGTCGGCCCAGTTCCGGGCGCGCGCCGCGCGGCTGCGGCCGGTCGGGGGCCAGCCCAGGCACCCCGGGCCTCCGCCGCCCCGGCCGCGCGCCGCCCCGGTCCCACCCGCCGACGGGTACGGCATCCCGCCCGGCACCCATTACCCCGCCCCGTACGGGCAGCCCGGGCCGCTCCGCGGCCGGATCTAGCGGCCGCGGCCGCGCGCCAGCCGCCCGCAGGCCGGCAGCCAAGCGCCCTGCCGACACGGCGGTGGGCTTCCACGGCATGGTCCGAGGCAGGCCGTAGCCGAGGTCCGACGCTCGTCACCGGGACGCGTAGCGCAGGCGCAGGACAACCGAGCCCGCCAGCGCGAGACCGGCGACCCAGGCGTGCCCGTGGTCGTGTACGTCTTCTGCGCGCATGGAGCTCACGCGTTTGTCGGGGTCGTACGCCACCTGAAGCGACTCGCCAACCTCCTTGGGCCTGGTGTCGAGGCCTATGGCGGTGGTGTGGCCGCCAGGGCACGCCAAAGAATAGTCATAGCTGTAGCCCATCACATTTTCGACGAGCCTGGGTGACGTGTACCTGATATCCGTTACAGTGCAGGCAGCTTCGATGCCACGCCCCTCCAGCACCCACACTTCAGTGGCCATTGGAATAAATAGGACTCCGACCAGCGTGTACAGCGGCAGCCAGACAGCCTGGGCGCCAGGGAGCCGCCTGCGGTACTCCACCACAAGGACAGCGACGACACAGAACAAGCCCGGCAGAAGCCATAGGCGTCCTCCGGAGGCATAGGTACCAAGCAGTGAGAAGGCCACCGCGATCCCACCAACGAGCAGTGGCGCAAAGACTGCGCGTAGAACTTTGGCGAGCGCAACAAAAGTAGACCTTCTGTAACGATCACGGGCTGCACCGATCGTTTCTCGCGGTGGACCCACTCGTGACCTCCTCCCCATAGGGAATCTGTTGGCCTTGTGTAGAAGCCGACCTTATGAATAGAAAATAACTATATCACAGCCGCCCAAACAAATAGACACCAGCGGTCCTCCGGAACTAATGGTGGCCTTGGTGGAGCACCAGGTCGGTCCCGCCCTACGAGTCTCGGCCGCGCATCGCTTTCTTGTGGTGGTCAGCCGCCAGCGACCGCGGCTCGATACCATCGGCCGTTACCTGTGCCGATACCCATGGAGAAGTGATGTCGCAGCCCCCTGAGCAGCCCTACTATCCGCAGCAGCCGGGATATCCGTCACAGCAGCCGGGGTATCCGCCACCGCAGCCGGGATATCCGCCACAGCAGCAGCATGGGCACCCACAGCAGCCGGGGTACCAGCAGCCGTACCCGCAGCCCGAGCAGTGGGGCCCACCAGCGCCGCCGCCGGTGAAGAAGTCCCGCGCCGGCAGGATTGTCCTCATCGTCCTCGCCGCGCTGCTGGTGCTCTGTGGAGGAAGTGCCGCTGTCGCGTACTTTGCGCTGAAGGACGACGTTGAGGGGGTCGTTGACGCGGCCAAAACCCGCGTCGAGGCGCCGGAGACCCTGGCCGGTCGTAAGAAGATCACCGATCCCGAGCTCGTCCGGGTCGCGGACGGGATGGTCGCGGACATGAGGAAGGACATCTCCAACGAGACCGGTGCGGTCGGCGCCTTCTACGGCGACCCGGCCAAGCAGGACCTGATCATGGTTGCCGCCGCGTCCGGGCTGGTCCGGAACCCGGAGACCCAGCTGGACGACGCGTTCCGCGAGATGGGGTCCAGTGACCTGAAGATGAGCACCCCGACGGAGGTGGACGCCGGGCCCCTGGGTGGTCACGCCAAGTGCGCCGACGGCACTGCCGAGGAGGTGCCGGTGGCCATGTGCGTCTGGGCCGACAACGGCAGCCTCGGCGTGATCGCGTTCTACTTCAAGCAGGTCGACCAGATCAAGGCCGACTTCGTGACGGTCCGCGGCGAGGTCGAGAAGCGCGAGTGACCCGCCGACCTCCCCACCCCGGGCGACCTCGTTGACGCGCCCCTCGGCCGGGCGCCGACCCGTCAACCTTGACGAAAGTCGCGCGGGAGGCGCGTGCGGGGTGGCCGGCGACGACCCCCGCACGCCCTCCCTGGCCACCGGCTGGGCGCCCGACGGCCTACGGGAGGAGCGGAGTGCCGGCCCGGCGCCGGCCGCGCCGCGCTGTCGGGGAGGGCGCCGCAGTCGGGCTGGGCACGACTGTGGGCTTCGGCGTCGGCTCCGGCTTGGGGCAGCCCTGCCGCGGGCAGGTCGGGCTGGGGCCTGGCTGCGGCTGCTGCGAAGACCGGGTAGGCGACGGTGGTGGAGCGGTGGTGCCGTTGGTCCCCGGCGACGGTGCCTCGTCCGGGAACTTCGGCTCGCCGAACCGGAACTTCTCCTTGTCCAGCTTGAGCGCTGCGGTTGCCGTGGCCATGAACTGCCGCCAGATCGGGCCCGGATAGCTGGACCCGAAGACCTCGGTCGAGCCGTTCCTGGTACGTAGCGCCTTGCCGTCGGTGGTGCCCAGCCAGACGGCCGCAGCCAGCGCTCTGGTGTAGCCGACCATCCAGGTGTGCGCGTTCTGGTTGGTGCTGTTGCCCAGCTGCCAGGTGCCGGTCTTGCCGGCCGAGTCCCAGCCGTTGTCCAGCTTGGCCGCCTCCACCTTGGACAGGGTCCAGTTGAGCTGGTTGATCCTCTCCTGGTCGAGGCCGATGTCGGCCTGGGCGAGCTGCTCGGCGTAGACCTCCTCGCCGTCGCGGGTCACCGAGCGTACGAAGTGGGCGTCGGCCCGCTTGCCGCCGGCGGCGAAGGTGGCCATCCCGTTGGCGTGGTCGAGGACCGTGACGCCGTACTGGCCGATGCCGACCTCGGTGGAGAAGTGCCGAGCCACCTCCTCACCCGGCTTGCCGCGCAGCTCGACGCGGACCGGGTGCGGCTGGCCCTTGACGTTGGCCCACATCGAGTCGATGCCGGCCCTGGTCGCCATGTCGATGACGTTCGCCGGGCCCAGCTCCTCGGTGAGGCCGAAGAAGGTCACGTTGAGCGAGGCGACGGTCGCCTCCCAGAGGGTGCAGTCGGGCTGGCACTCGGCGCTGCTCACGTTGCGGATAGGCCCGGCAGCTGAGCCCTTGGTCCGCCCGCTGTCCGGGAACTCCTTGGTCGCTGGCGAGTCCCAGCGGGACTTCACCGATATCTTCTGGCGCAGCGCCTCGGCGAGGTCGTAGACCTTGAACGACGACCCCGGCGGGTGCTGCCCGAAACCTGCCGGCTTGCCGGCTTCGTCGTAGTACCAGCCTGCATAGTCGGCGCCGGCGCCGTTGCTGCCGCCGTAGTAGCCGAGCACCCGCCCGGTGCCGGGCTCGATGGCCACCAGGGCGGCCTGCCAGTTCTTGGGCTGCCCGCGTACCACCTCGGGTGCGGTCGGCCGGCGGATGTCGGCGGCGGCCTCCGCGGCCTCCTGCACGCGCTTGTCGATGGTGGTGATGATCCGGAACCCGCCGTTGCGGATGTAGTCCGCCGGCTTGTCGCGGAACGCGTCGGTCTGCCGCAGCTCACTGAGCACGTGGCTGACGACGAGCCCGGTGGGCAGGTCAAGGCCGGACTGATGGGCGCCAGCGTCGAACTTCTTCACCGTGTCCGGGTAGCGCAGCTGGTCGGCCTGCTCCCGGGTCAGGTAGCCGAGGGTCACCATGCCGTCCCGTACATAGTTCCAGCGGGCGACCGAGTTCTCGCGGGCGACCGCGTTGCGGGTCGGGTCGTACCCGGGGTGCCCTTCCGGGTCGTTCGGGTCCGGCTCGGGCTGCTTGACCATGGCCGCCAGGACCATCGCCTCGGCGACGGTGACCTGCGCGTTGGGTGGGGCGTTGCGGTTGGCGGTCTTGCCGAAGAAGGACTGCGCGGCCGCCTCGATGCCGTACGCGCCGCGCCCGAAGGGGACCGTGTTCAGGTAGAACTCGAGGATCTGCTCCTTGGGGTACTCGTCGTCGAGCTTCCACGCCATGACCGCCTCCCGCAGCTTGCGGGAGTAGGTCACCCCCTGCAGGTCCGCGGCGATACGGGCGTACTGCTGCGTGATTGTCGACGCGCCCTGGGTCTGGCCGCCGGTGACGTTGTTCTTGGCCGCGCGCAGCACGCTGCCGAAGTCGACGCCCTCGTTGGTCCAGAAGGTCTGGTCCTCGGCGGCGACGATGCTCTGCTTGACCGCGTCGTTCATCTCGTCGAAGGCGAGGATCGTGCGGTTCTCCGTGCCGAGCTTGGCCATCGGGGTCTTGCCGTCGGCGTAGTAGACGGTGGTGGACTCCGGCAGCTCAAGCTGCGCGGGGGTGGGCACGCTGTCCACGTAGTACGTGCCGAGGGCGAGCCCGGTGCCGGAGAGCAGCAGGGTCACCGCTGCGGTGGCCGCGATGATCCGGGTCCGGTTGGCCGCCTTCCCCTCGCCCTCCTTCGGCACGCCCTGAGCATCTCCTGTAGGGCGCTGTCCTGGGGGGCGGGGTGACGCGGCGCCCGGCCGGATCGGGCGCGTCGGCTCATCGGGCTCGACCCGGCCTGCTGGTCCGAGCCGGTCTGGTCCGGGCCGGTCTGGTCCGAGATGGTCTGGGCCGAGCCGGCCCGGGCCGGGCTTGTCCGGGCCGGGGCGGCGGCCGGACCGGGCGGGATCCTCGAACGGGTTCACGCGGGACCGGATTCCCCCTGCGGAGGAGCAGGAAACGCGGCTTAGCCGATTGTGGTCATGCTTCTACTCATGTCTATATCTAGATACGAGCATTTCTCGAGTGGAACTGGAGCCCGCCATGCGCTGGACCCTTCGCTGGGCGGTGACCCTGCTCGCCGCGGTCACCGGCAGCACCCTGCTGGCCACCCCTGCCTGGGCCGAGACCTACTCGGCGCCGCTGCGTACCGCGGTCTACGACCTTCCGGTCGCGACCGAGGTGCGCACCGGCTATGACCGATCTCTCTTCCCGCACTGGATCGACGCTGACGGCGACGGTTGCAACACCCGCTACGAGGTGCTCATCGCCGAGGCCACCACGGCGCCCAGCGTCGGGGCAGGCTGCTTCCTCTCCGGCGGGCGCTGGTACTCGTACTACGACAACGTCAGCTGGACCAACCCGTCAGACCTGGACATCGACCACATGGTGGCGCTGGCCGAGGCGTGGGACTCGGGAGCCCGGCACTGGAGCACCACCCTGCGCCGCAGCTTCGCCAACGACCTCGGCGACTACCGCACGCTGGTCGCCGTCACCGACGACGTGAACCAGGCCAAGGGCGACCGGGACCCGGGCAGCTGGATGCCGCCGTACAGCTCGGCCCGGTGCCGCTACATCAACGAGTGGGTGGCGGTGAAGCTGCGCTGGCGGCTGAGCGTGGACACCACCGAGCGCAACGCCCTGGTCAGCTGGTCCAACGCCTGCTCCAACGTGACCATCACCGTGGTCCGCGCGTTCTAGCACAGAAAGCCGCGTCCTGGCGACCTGCTCTGGCGTGGCCTGGTCATAGGTTAAACGACGCAGCTCGTCTGGCAGAGCACGACGCCGAACCGAGCCACGTGTGCGGGTTGCCGGCCCAGCACCAGCCCAGCCGCGGCCGCCCGGCGCTGACCCACATCGCGGTCACCCGGCGGTCGCCGCACCGGCTGGCCAGCATCGAGAAGCAGGTCTCGGTCCTGAGGATCTCCGGGTAGTGCGTGACCAGCGCGACCCCTTCGGCGATCGTCAACGGCGACCGGCCCTCCGCGGCGATCACCTTGCGGGCCTCGTCCGGCGTGACGTTGCGGGTGCCCCGACCGGCGTCGACGTCAGTGAGCAGGTACTCGGACCCGGGCGGGAGCTCCACGTCCTCGACCGTGGCGAAGCGCCGCAGGTCGTCGGCTTCCATCTCGGTGAAGCCCTCCTTGCCGCGCAGCTCGACCAGCCGCACTGCCCGGTCCGCGGGCACGACGTCGGTCTTGACGACGATGACGAACGGCACCCGTCCCGGCTCGCGCGACGGGCTCAGGTGGGCAAGCTGCTCCTTGAGCGGGGCGAGCCGGTGCCGGAAGGCTGCCACCCCAGCTCCCGCCAGCTCCGGGTAGCCCTTCGTCACCAGGTTCTCGACCTGCCGGTCGAGCTCCGCCGCCAGATCGAGGTCGCGCCGGTCGGTCATGTCACACCTCCGTGCCAGGATCGAACCCGGACCAGGCCGGACCGCCGCGCCCGGCCCGGCCGGCAGGGTCCAGATGCCTGCCGACCAAGGTACGTCGCCGGGAGCGCACTGGCCGCTTATCTGCGCGTCGTACCTGTGCGTTGGCCCTTGCCAGGTCGGCTGCTGGCACCGATCGTCTATGGCGGAAGACGGAAGGGGGCACCGATGACCGATCCGCGCCCGAGGCGGCCATGGCAGGCCACATCGCCATGGCCGGTGCCGCCGCCTGGCGCGTACCCGCCTGGCGTGCACCCACCTGGTGCGGATCCGGCGGCCGCGCTTCCGCCGCCTCCGGCCAGTGCCGTTATAGCGGTCTGCAGCGGCAAGGGTGGCGTCGGCAAGTCCACAGTGGCGCTCAACCTGGCCGTCGCGCTCGCCGCCGAGGGAAGCCGGGTCGGGCTGCTCGACGCAGACGTGCACGCTCCGGACATCCCGCTGATGGTCGGGCTGGCCCGCCGGGTCGCCACCACCCAGTGGGTGCTGGCGCGGCGGGGCGGGCTCGGCAGGACCCCGCTGGAGCCGGTCGAGCGGTACGGGGTACAGCTCATGTCGACCGGGTTCCTCTTCGGCGAGGACCAGTCCATCGCCTGGACCGCCGACCTGGTGCAGGCGCTGCTCAACCAGCTGGTCTGGTCCACCACGTGGGGCGAGCTGGACTACCTGCTGGTCGACCTGCCGCCGGGTACCTCCGACATCACCCAGGCCATCGTCCGGCTGCTGCCAGCCGCCTCGGCGGTGCTGGTGGTGACCCCGCAGGACGTGGCCCACCTGGACACCCGGCGGGTGCTGACCATGCTGGAGCAGGCCCGCATCCCGGTGCTCGGCGCGGTGGAGAACATGAGCTGGCTGACCTGCCCGTGCTGCCGTACCCGGATCGAGGTCTTCGCGCCGGTGGCGCCGCAGCGGTCGATCTGGTCCGCCGGGGTGGCCCGGCTCGCCGCGGTCCCGCTGGAGGCGCCCGACGGCGCGACGGAGGAGACCGCGCCGGTCGTGGCTGCCCGGCCCAGCTCTCCACGGGCCGAGGCCTTCCGCGCCGCCGCCGGCGCAGTACGGGAGCTGCTGGGCCAGCGTGCCGCCGGCCCTGGCAGGGACTCGGAGGGTGAGGCCGCCGGCACCGGCCGGGACCCGGAGAGCGAAGCCACCGGCCCGGACCCTGGAGAGTGAGATGGACACGGAGATACGCCGGCTGGACCTCGGCTACTTCGTACGCCCGGCGAGCGAGGTGCCCGACGGCCGGCCGCGGGTGGAGCCGGTGCTGGGCTACCTGGTCCGGCGGGATGAGGGGCTGCTGCTCTTCGACACCGGTCTGGGCGCAGCCAGCCCGGCGACGGAGGCGCACTACCGGCCGCACCGGCGCCCGCTGGGTGGCGCGCTGGCCGCCGCGGGAGTGAGCCTCGACGAGGTCACCGTGGTGGTCAACTGCCACCTGCACTTCGACCACTGTGGAGGCAACCCGCTGCTGGCCGGGCGGCCGGTGCTCGTACAGGCCGTGGAGCTGGCGGCGGCGCGCGGCGCGTCGTACACCTTTGCTGAGCTGGTCGACTTTCCCGGCGTGGCGTACCAGGAGCTGGCCGGTGAGGCCGAGGTCTGGCCGGGGGTGTGGGTGGTGCCTACGCCGGGACACACCGACGGCCACCAGTCACTGGTGGTACGGCGGCCGGACGGCACAGTCGTGCTCGCCGGTCAGGCTCACGACTTCGCGTCCCAGTTCGCGGTCGACGAGCTGGCCCGGGTGGCGGAGGGGGACGGCCTGGCGCCGCCGGTGCCGGCGTACCCGTCGTGGCTGCGGCGGCTCGCGCAGTTCGACCCGCGTCGGGTGCTCTTCGCGCACGACTGCTCGGTGTGGGAGCCGGCCGGTGCCGGCTGGTAGGGGGCGCCTCAGGACGGCGCCCCATGAGCGTCCGTTGCGGTTTACCTGTTGCGGTCGAGCATGGGGTCGACCTCGAAGCGGGCGAGCACGTACTCGGCGGTGAGCGTGTCGACGCCGGTCCCGCGGGCGCCGCTGGGCCGGTAGGTGACTGTCGCCGCCCGCGCCGACGCGGACTCCACCACCCCGGCGCGCCAGGTGCCTCCCCGGTAGACCCACACCGGATCGGCTCGCCGGTAGCTGTCGGTCGGCGCCACGTGGTCCGGGTTGCGGTTGTTCGGGTCAATGGTGGGTGCGGGCATCGTCCTTACCCTCCGGTTTCGCATTTGGTGCCAGGTCGGTCAGCTGCAGCGGTGGCCTCCGCCGGGCGGCCAGATGCCGGACGGTCCACTTTGCCGGATCGGTGCCGTGGCTCGGGGCTCGCTCCTGGACCGGTCGCCGTCCGTTGCGGTGGGACTGGTGGTAGTCCTCGATGGCCGCAGGGGCGAGGGACGCCGCGCAGGCGCTGCGGATGCGGCGGTGCTTCGCGTCGTACATGGCCGCATCGGCCTGGCGCACCGCCTCGGACAGGTGGGCACAGCCAGTCGCCGGCGCGAGACCAACAGAAGCGGTCACAATCATGTATCGGTCCGCCACCCGCATCGGAGTGGCGAGGGCCTCGGCGAGCCGGTCCGCGGCTGGGACGAGCCAGCCGCAGTCACGGGTGGGGCTGCTGAAGAGCCCGGCGAACTCATCCCCGCCGAGCCGGGCCACCAGGCTGGGACCTGCGCAGCTCTCGAACCGCCGAGCGACGGCGACCAGAACCTCGTCGCCGACGGCATGGCCGAAGCTGTCGTTTATCTGCTTGAAGTCGTCGAGGTCGAGCACGACGACGAAGAGGGGGTGCTGCGCGGGGTCGGTGAACATCGCCGCGCCGATCTGGTAGAAGGCTCGCCGGTTGGGCAGCCCGGTCAGCGGGTCGTGGCTCGCGGCGTGCCGGGCCGCCTGCAGCTCCCCACGGAGCTTGGCGACCTCGGCCTCGGCCTGGCCGGCCCGGCGCCGCCAGCTCCATCCACCGCCGACACCCGCGGCGGCGGCGATGCAGGCAGACAGGGTCAAGGGGTCCATTCTGAACTCCCTAGCCAGCGCCGAGCCGAGTGTCCGGCAACTACATGACGGACCCGGTCAGTGCCCGCTGCAACGATGGTGGCCCGTTTTGCTCCCAATCTTCTACTTTCTGCTCACTAAGTGTAAACACGCCGGTACCCCCGCATGCTCATCATCATGCGCGCTGGAAGTTCCACGCGCAAGAGCCGATGCACGTGCAGATTGCCGTGCAGCGCGAGACGCGTTCGGGCCCTATGCTTACCGGTCGATAGGGCGACGGTGTCAGCAGTGCGTTCAGCCGGCGAGCGTCCCGGAGACAGTCGTGCCCTTGACTAGAAATTCACCCGAACACAGGAGATGGGATGCAGCAGATACCCAACGGCGTACCCGCCGTGCAGCTGCCCGTCGTGGCATGGCGGAAGAGCACGCGCAGCAACCCCAGCGGCAACTGCGTCGAGCTGGCGAGCCTGCCTGCCGGCGCGGGCGTTGCGGTCCGCAACTCCCGGGACCCCAACGGGCCGGCTCTCGTCTACACCCGGGAAGAGATCGCCGCGTTCATCGCAGGCGTGCGGGACGGCGAGTTCGACGACCTGATGTAGCACCGCAGCGCTAGTGCACGACAGCGTGCAGTACATAGCAGCCTGGCGGGGCCGGAGCATCTGACCGCGCCTCAACCACTACAGGTCGTGGTCTGGCGGCTGGGTTCTGCAGCGTTGGTTTCCAGCATTGGGTAAGCCGGGGGCTGAGCCCGGGCAGGCTCAGCCCCCGGCCCCCTCCAGGCCTCTGACACCCCCAACCCTGCCCGACCGCGGGGACCGTTACCCACCCTTGACCGGCCCGCCGTGTCCAGCCCGCGACCGGCCCGCCGATGTCCGGCCCGCCGGGCGCCGGTCTGTCCACTGTGTTCGCCCATGCTGTGCCCCGCCCCGCCGCCCTGGTGTCTTGTGGCCCGGTCTGTGGCCGGTCGCCGGGACATGACGTGACGCGGCAGGCAGGATGGGGACGTGACGCGAGTCAAAGGGGGCGCGCAGCATGACGACTGACCGTGGTTCCGTTGAGTCCCGCTCGCCAGCCTCGGCCCTGGCCGAGGCCGTCGCGGCGGCGGTGAGCGCGCCCTCGGTGCACAACACGCAGCCGTGGCGCTGGCGGCTACACCCGACCGCGCTGGACCTCTACGCCGAGCGCAGCCGGCAGCTGCCAGCGGCCGACCCCCAGGGCCGGCTGCTGGTCATGAGCTGCGGCGCAGCCCTGCATCACGTACGGACAGCGCTCGCCGCCGAGGGCTGGCTAGCGTCGGTCAGCCGGTTCCCGGACCCCGCCGACCCAGACCACCTGGCCCGGGTCACCGTCACCGACCGCTCCGGCGTCATGGCCGAGGCGATGCGGTTGTTCCAGACCATCGGGATGCGCCGCACGGACCGGCGACCGCTGGTCGACGAGCCGCTCCCGCCGTCGGCGCTGGACGCGGTGCGCCGGGCCGCGGCCGCGGAGGGGACGGACCTGCACCGGGTCACCGAGGAGCAGCTCAGCGACCTGGCTGTGGCCGCCGCGCACGCCAACGAGATCGGCCTGGCAGATCCCGACCAGCGCGCCGAGCTTGCGTACTGGGTGGGTGGGCAGCGGGCGGAGGGGACCGGTGTGCCCGACCCGGTCCTGCCGAGCAGTGTGCCGCAGACCGATGTGCCGGAGCGCGACTTCGGCCACGCCGGCACCCTGCGGGTGGGTGCCGGGCATGACCGGGCGGCGACGTACGCGCTGCTGTTCGGCCGGGGCGACGAGCCGAGCGACTGGCTCCGGGCGGGTGAGGCGCTGTCCGCGTGCTGGCTGACCGCCACCGAGCTCGGCGTGTCGGTGCTCCCGCTCAGCTCAGTGGTTGAGGTGCCAGCCACGCGCCAGGCGCTGCGGCGGATCCTGTCCGGGCTGGGCTACCCGTACATAGTGCTGCGGCTGGGGGCCGCAGACCCTGACGAGCCCGGGCCGCCGCACACGCCGCGGCTGTCCCTGGCCGAGATCCTGGACGTGTCCGAGGTACGGCCGGGCGGCCAGGGCGGGTCCGGCTGAGCCGCCACCACACGCTGAAAGCTAACGCACACTGAACGGGTACGAACGCAGCGCCCGCGCCTCGGAGAGCTCGGTGTCGTCGTACCGGTAGGTCAGCTCGTCCACGACGTCGACCACGCCCGCGACGGCATGGGTCAGGTGCACCGCCAGCTGCGCGTCGGTGCGCCGCTCCACCTCGCCGGTGAGGGTCGTCACGCCGTCCTGGACGGCCACGCCCACCTGGCCCGGCTCCAGCCACAGCACCTTGCGCAGCACCTCCTGCGCGACCTCGGAACGGATCTCCTCGTCCGGGCGCAGGTGCACCCGCAGCAGGTCGCCCCGGGAGACGATGCCGACCAGCCGGCCCGCCTCGTCCACGACCGGCAGCCGCTTGACGTGCTCCTTGGACATGGTCCGGGCCGCCTCGATGACTGTGGTGTCGGGCCCGACCGTCACCGCGGGGCAGCTCATCAGCTCGCCGGCGACGTCACTGGTCGCCTTGGCCCGGGCCGTGCGCCGCCGGCGCCCCTCGAACAGGCGCGGCTCGGCCTCGCCACCCACAAACTCGATCTTGCGTAGCAGGTCGGCCTCCGACACCACCCCGACGACCCGGTTCCCGGCGTCGACCACCGGTACCGCGCTGAACCTGTGCTTGGTCAGGGCATCGACCATCTGCCGGTAGGACGCATCCTCGCCGACGGCCACGACATCGGCCGTCATCACCTCACGGACTCGCCACGGTCTCATGGATGCTTCTCCTGTGCGTCCAGTAGGGATAGGTGGTTGATCATGTGAGTGGTTGACGACTGACTCGTAAGCTCGTCGTCGCTTGCCGGTGGAGGTCCGGTCCGGGTAGCAGCCAGGTGGCCCGGTAGCAGGCTGGCGGTCTCGTCTGGAGACGGGCGGGGTCGAAGCCCAGCGTCGAACGCCTGAGATGGCGTGCAACCGAACGGTCCGTAACGTGAAGTGAAGCCTGCCGCGTCGTTACAGCACCCGCCCGTGGGGTGGGGCGAGGGAGTGCCGAGCCCGGAGGAGGAGGGCGAAGGCCATGGAAGCGGTGAAGATCCTGGACGGGCAGCCGTGAAGGACTCCCCGGCGTAAGGGGCGCGGAACGTTCGGATAGTGGCGGCGGGAACTGGAGAGGCCCTCCCCGGCCCAGCGGGCTGCGCACGATCGCTGGAGCGCGGCGACCTATAACCGGTGATGAGCCGGGAAGTGGAAGCCAGCCGGAAGGGCGTCGGAGGTGGTCGTAGTACCGGTTGAGCCGACCGGACAACACAACCGGCGGTGAGGGAAGGGCCACTACTTCGTCGATGCGTGTTGAGGTAGTTGGAGGTGCCCGGTGAGTGCCGAGGTTTCGGCTAGTCCCGCCGCTGCGGAACGTTCTTCCGTGGACAAGGTGCGTGCCCTGCAACACACGCTGTACCGGGCGGCCAAGGCCGGTCCCGGGCGACGGTTCCACGCGTTGTGGGACAAGGTCCTGCGCAGGGACGTCCTGTGGCGTGCGTGGGTCGCGGTGCGCCGCAACAATGGCGCGCCGGGCATCGACCGCACCACCTTGGACCAGGTCGAGCAGTACGGGGTGGCCCGGCTGCTGGACGAGGTGGCCACCGAACTGCGGGAAGGCAGGTACCGGCCGTTGCCGGCGCGTCGGGTGTTCATCCCGAAGCCGGGCACCAACGAACAGCGGCCGTTGTCGATACCCACGGTTCGGGACCGGATCGTGCAGGCCGCGTTGAAGATCGTGCTTGAGCCGGTGTTCGAGGCGGACTTCCTGCCGTGCAGCTTCGGGTTCCGCCCGAGACGCGGGCAGCACGACGCCCTTCAGGTCGTCATCGATGAGGCTTGGCGGGGTCGCCGGTGGGTGGTGGAGACGGATATCGCCGGCTGTTTCGAGGCGATCCCGAAAGACCGGCTGATGCAAGCGGTGGAGGAACGCGTCGCCGACCAGTCCGTGCTCAGGCTCCTGCGGGTGATCCTGCGCGCCGGGGTGATGGACGCGGGCGTGGTTCGGCATCCGGTGACCGGAACCCCGCAAGGGGGCGTGATCAGTCCGTTGATGTGCAACGTGTACCTGCACCGGCTCGACCGGGCATGGGACAGTCGGGCACACGGGGTACTGGTCCGCTTCGCCGACGACGTGCTGGTGATGTGCGCTACCCGGCAACAGGCCGAGGCTGCTCTCGCGCGGCTTCGGGTGTTGCTGGCCGACCTCGGCCTCCAGCCGAAGGAGGCCAAGACCCGCATCGTGCACCTGGAGGAAGGGGGCGAGGGGTTCGACTTCCTCGGCTTCGGCCACCAGTGGGTGCGGTCGCGAGGCGTGCGGGGCAAGCGCGGCGTCATGTTCCTGGCTCGCTGGCCCTCGAACAAGGCGATGCAGCGTGCCCGCGATCGGATCCGGGAGCTCACGGTCCGGTCGAGGCTGCTGCTCAGTGTCGAAACGGTGGTGCAGGACATCAACGTGTTCCTGCGTGGCTGGGCACAGTACTACCGCTACGGCCACTCCACCATCCGCTTCGACAAGATCAGGAACTATGCGCTGGAACGGTTGACGCTGTTCATCGGGAAGCGACACAGACGCGGACGAGGCTTCGGCATGGCCGTGGTCGCCTACCTGTCGCCGAACCAGTGCGGCCTGGTCAACCTCAACGGAGTCGTTGTCGCACCCAGGGCCGGCAAGCCCTGGCGGGAGAAACCGAATGCCGGCGGTGAACGGCGTCGGTGAGCCGTGTGCGGGAGAACCGCATGCACGGTTCGACGTGGCGGGAGCTGGAGCGGTGACGACCTGACCACGGGCACGGGAGAGCGCACAACCGTCCGGGAAACCGGCGGAATGCAGGCCCTCGGCCCTACCGTCAGAGATCATCATTTCTCCAGTTCCCGACCCGACTCCATCCACCACGACCGTACGAGCGCGCAGGCCACAGGCGTCAGGGCCGGCTGGCCGCGACCCGCGGGCCACAAGGCCCGTCCGCCTTCTCTGCTACGTGCAGGTCGACCAGGCGTAGCCTGGTGTTCTGCAGCCGGTCGACAACGACGGCCATGAACCGGCGGGTCAGGTCCAGGCCGAGGACCGGGTCCTCGGTGCAGATCCGCCGCACGCCCGCGGCCTTGAGCTCCACGGTCAGGGCCGGCTCGACCGCCGTCGCCCCAAAGTGCCAGCGGTAGGGCGGGAACATCCAGGACCAGCCCAGGACGCTGCCGGGGCCCAGAGTCTCCACCGGTACGCGGCCCCGGCCGGGCACGACGGCGTGCAGCTCCACCAGCCCGCTGCGGATGAGCCAGAACCGGTCCGCCCGCCCGCCCTCCTCGAAGATGCGCCGCTCTGCATGCAGCGGTGCGCGGTGGGCCCAGGCGGAGAGCCGATCCAGCTGCCGTTCGTTCAACCCGGCCAGGAAGGGGTGCTCGGCGAGCAGGTTCTGTACAGTGATCATCAGACTTCCTCCACGTGCCTGGCCCGGACCTCCGGACCGTCTGTAGTGCCGGCGCAGCCGGTCACGCCTCAGCCAGCCGACATGCCTTCCTGGGGGCCTGCGCGACAGCCACCGCCCGATGTTCCAGGCCAGTGTTGCGACCGGCGGATCTGCGTCACCAGGGCCAGGCGGCCCGTCCTGGACGGGTCGGACGGACCGGACACCCGCCGGTACGGGCCGGCTGCGCGGCGCAGGCCGGCTGTGCGGAAGCGGAACGGCCGATGACCGCGGGCGCCTGGTCTGGCTGTTTCTGGCCGGGGGACCGCTAGCATCGAGACGTGGTCTCGGTGCCAGCCTCAACACCTGACGAGAAACGATGGGGCGCGCCGGCCCTGGGGCTGGGCCCGCTGTCGCGGGTGCACCTGGACGAGCTGCTCCAGGAGCTGCTCGACCGGGTCGGCGAGGTGGTCGCCAGCCGGGAGCGGCTGCGTGCGCTGCTCGACGCGGTGGTCGCCATCGCCACCGACCTGGACCTGCACGCCACCCTGGAGCGCATCGTCGCGGCGGCGTGCCGGCTGGTCGGCGCCCGCTACGGCGCGCTCGGCGTGCTCGACAACGACCGCGGGCTGGCTGCCTTCATCACCTGGGGGATGAGCGAGGAGCAGCGGGCGGCGATCGGGCAGCTGCCCAGGGGCCGGGGTGTGCTGGGCCAGCTGATCGAGGACCCTCGTCCGCTGCGGCTGGCCGACATCACCAAACACCCCAGCTCGTACGGCTTCCCCGCGCACCACCCGCCGATGCATACCTTCCTGGGCACCCCGGTGCGCATCCGGGACCAGGTCTTCGGCAACCTCTACCTGGCCGAGAAGCAGGGCGGGGGGCAGTTCACCGAGGACGACGAGGAGATCGTTGTCGCGCTGGCGGCGGCGGCCGGCGTGGCGGTGGAGAACGCCCGGCTCTACGCCATCTCCCACCGGCGGGAGCGCTGGCTCGCCGCCACCGCGGAGATCACCAACGTCCTGCTGGGGCAGGTACGCCAGACCGCGGCGCTCCGGCTGGTGGCCCGGCGGGCCCGTGAGGTGGCCGAGGCCCAGCTCGTGCTGGTGCTGCTGCACGACGAGGAGAACGACGCGCTGACCGTGGAGGTGGTGGAGGCCGCCGACGGCGCGGCAGCCGAGCGGTTGCAGGGCGCCGTACTGCCGGTCACCGAGACCGCGTTCGGCGACGTGGTCAACGGCGGAGGCGAGCAGGTCCTGCTGGAGAACCTCGGCAAGGCGGCGGCCTGGCCGGTGCCGGTGATGACCGGCGGTGCGCTGGTGGCCCCGCTCACCGCCGACGGCACACTGCACGGCCTGCTGGTGGTGGCCCAGCCGCCCGGGCAGGCCTCCGCGGCCGACGAGGACCAGTCGCTGCTGACCACGTTCGCCGGCCACGCGGCGCTGGCGCTGGAGCGGGCCCGCGCCCAGGACGAGCGGGAGCAGCTGGTGGTCCTGGAGGACCGCGAGCGCATCGCCCGCGACCTGCACGACGTGGTGATCCAGCGGCTCTTCGCCACCGGGCTGCAGCTGCAGACCGCGGCCACCCTGGCCATGCGCCCGGAGGCCGCCAGCCGGGTGAACGCCGCAGTGGACGACCTGGACGCCACCATCCGAGACATCCGGGCGGCCATCTTCGAGCTGCGTACGCCGGTGACGGCGGCGCTGCGCACCCAGCTGCGGGACACCGTCGAGTCGGCCCAGGCGACGCTCGGGTTCCGGCCCGTGCTCGCCCTGTCCGGCCCGGTCGACAGCGCGGTGCCGCACGAGGTACGACCGGACCTGCTCGCCGTGGTGCGGGAGGCGGTCTCCAACGTGGCCCGCCACGCCCGGGCCAAGGCGGTGCAGGTCGGCATCGACGTCGGCAACGGCCGGCTGGCCCTGACCGTCACCGACGACGGCATCGGCATCCCACCCGGCGCCGAGCGCGGTGGGCTGGTGAACATGCGCGAGCGCGCGGAGCGGCTCGGCGGCACCTTCGCGGTCAGGCCCGGTCCGAGCACCGGGACGGTGCTGGAGTGGTGCGTGCCGGTATAGCCCCGGCGCGGCCGCCGGGCTTGACTGCCCGGGCGGTCAGGACTTCTGGCCCTGCGCCTGCGGCGCGCTGACGGGCACGGTGTACGTACGTTCCCCGTACGAAGGAGCCGTCATGGCCACCGCATCCGCCGCCCCGCCCCAGGCGGACATCCTCGCGCACCCGGCGCGGTCGGGGCACCTTCCCGCACACGGCACCGGCCCGCTTCGTTCGGCCGCATCCGCCTCCGCCGCGGGGACGCTGTCCGGGCAGCAGATCGTGGTCGGGTTCGGCGGCACCGGAGGCTGGCAGACGCTGGCCTGGGCGGTGGCCGAGGCGGCGGTCACCGGTGGCCGGCTGTCCGTCTGGTACGTCTGCCCGCCGGACTCCCTGCTCGGACAAGCTGGCCGAGGCGTGCCGATGCGTACCCTCGAGCTGGCCGCGCCCGCCCTCAGCCGGGCGGTGGCAGCGGCCCGGCAGCGGCTGGGCGAGCAACGGGTGGACCTGGTGGTCCAGAGTGGACGGGTCGGCGCGACGTTGCTGCGCGCCGCCGAGCACGCCGACCTGCTCGTGGTCGGGGCACCGGAGCAGCTCGGCTGGGCCGAGCGCCGGTCCACCACGCACCAGGTGGTGACCCACGCGAGCGGCCCGGTCGTCGTGGTCCGCCCGACGGTGACCCCGGTCGAGGGCCCGTTCACCGGGAACGTGGTGATCGGCGTGGACGGCTCGGAGCCGGCCCGGGCCGCCCTGGAGTACGGGTTCTGCTACGCGGCGGCGCATCGCCGGCCGGTGGCTGCGGTGCACGTCGGCGCCCACACCGCGGGCGACCTGTGGCTCGATGACGCCACGGACGAGCCACACCTGGCCGCGGAGCCAGCGGACCTGGCGCTCCTGCACGACGAGCTAGAGCCGTGGCGCCGCCGGTACCCGCAGGTCGCGGTGCGGCGGGCCATCTTCGCCGGCACCGCGCTGCAGGGACTGCTGCGCGCCGCCAGCGGCGCTCGTCTGGTCGTGGTCGGCAACCGCGGCCGGTCCGCCGCGGTGCGGATGGTCCTCGGCTCGGTCAGCCACGGCGCCGTCGACCACGCTCCATGCCCGGTCGCCGTGGTGCCCGCCACGGCGGGGAGGGTACCTGCCGTGACCGGGCGCACCGAGCGGAGCGAAGGCCGCGAGGGCATGGCAAAGGAGGCACGGTCATGACGATCGAGGGATACTCCGAGGCGGCGCTGCACGCCGCTGCGGTGGCCGGCGGGCGAGCCCCGTCCATGCACAACACCCAGCCATGGCGGTTCCGCCTGCGGGGCGGGGCGGTTGAGGTGCTCGCCGACC
>Ga0075420_100000227_pt1 | contig 41103 bp, 30 predicted proteins | sample SoiMetdeltSBSDD4_FD_75296 | JGI IMG/M metagenome (GOLD analysis project Ga0075420, IMG submission 75296) | Bulk soil microbial communities from a Populus tree surrounding site in Tennessee, USA - Soil MetaG P. deltoides SBSDD4 | ecosystem: Environmental > Terrestrial > Soil > Tree plantation...
GAACTCCGCAAAGCCATGGCGAAGGGAATTGAGGTCATCAAGTCCGGAGGCGTGTGTGTCATTGACGTGCACATCGAACCGGGCGAGGAGCGAGCCGCCGCCGCAATGACGCCGCGCAACACCTAAGCGCTGGCGTCGTCCCGGCATTTCGCCGATCGGGTCGATTCACGTGGACACCGGAAACGAGGCGTCCACGTGAAGGTAACGGAGAGGCGCTGCTGTTGAACGCCTGCCGAATCGTGCACGGTACGGAAATTGCTGGGTTTATAGAAACGCATTCCAGATGACGTGAGACACCAATGCCGTATCTCATCGCCAAGGACTTCCCGAGTGAGCCTGCCGGCGTGCGATTTCGTGCGCTCATCGAGCGTGGCGGCATCCTGCAGCTTCCCGGCGCGCACAATGGCATGGCCGCCATCCAGGCGAAGGTAGCCGGGTTCGAAGGGCTCTATTTGTCCGGTGCGGCGATGACCGCCTCCATGGGCTTGCCGGATCTCGGCATCATCACCATCGACGAAGTCTGCTTCTTCATCCGTCAGATCGTCCGCGCCAGCGGACTGCCGCTCCTGGTTGACGGTGATACCGGCTACGGTGAAGCCCTCAACGTCATGAACATGATGCGCGCCTTCGAGGATATGGGCGCGGGCGCCGTGCATATCGAAGACCAGATACTGCCGAAAAAGTGTGGCCACCTGAACGACAAGAAGCTGCTCGCGCCTCGCGAGATGGCGGAAAAAATCGCGGCCGCCGCACGGGCGCGCCGGCATCTCTATTTGATTGCTCGCACCGATGCGGCCGCCAGCGAAGGTCTCGACGGTGCGGTCGCGCGCGCGCAGCTCTACGTCAAGGCCGGCGCCGATGCGATCTTCCCGGAGGCGATGACGAGCCGCGAGATGTTCGCGGAGTTTGCGCGGCGCATGCCCGGCGTGCCGCTGCTCGCCAATATGACCGAGTTCGGCCGCAGCCCTTATCTCACAGCCGCCGAGTTCGAGGCGCTGGGGTACCGGATGGTGATCTGGCCGGTCTCGTCACTCCGCGTCGCGAACAAGGCGCAGGAGACGCTCTACGCCACGATCAAGCGCGACGGCGCCGCCGCCGGGATGCTGGACGCCATGCAGACGCGCGCGGAGCTCTACAAGTTGATCGGGCTCGAAGAATACGAGGCGCTGGATGCGTCGATCGTGCGCAGCGTATTGCCGCCGGATTGAGCGGCGCCTAGCGAGCGAGCCTACGAACGGACGCGCTCGCCTCGATCGTCAGGTCCGATTCGAACGCCATAGTGCTTCAACGCGTTCTCCCGGCTCACATAGCCGCGCCGCACATCGCGCTCGACATCGGCAATCGCCCGCTCGGTCGGAGAGCCGTATCCGCCGCCGCCGCCGGTCAGGATAATGATCTGATCGCCTGGATGCAGGACAAGGTCGTCAGCCTTGTTTGCGAGAACGCCTTCCGTCTCGCCGTTCCGGATCACGGTGACGCTGCCGACCGCGCCCGGCATGCCGCCGCAGACCCCCCACGGCTCGCATTCGGTGCGATCAAGATTGGTGCGCAGGACGCACTCGGCCATGATGCGGTAGCGCTTGCGGAAGCCGAGCCCGCCGCGGAACTTACCAGGGCCAGCTGAGTCTTCCCGCAATGACAGCTCCTCATAGCGGTAGGGATAGATCGTCTCCTGCAGCTCCATCGGGATGATGCGGGTATCGCCATGTGCCATGGTGCGGAACGGGCCGGCGCCGTCATGCGTGGCGCACGCGCCCCAGCCGCCGTGACCTGAATCGTGACAGTGAAACGGCGTGCCATCGGCGCGTTTGCCGTCGAAGCCCACCGACGAATAGGTGCCGAAGTGCGCGCCGGTCACCCGGTTCGGCAGGGCCTTCTCCAGCGCCTTGATGAAGGTATCGACGATGGTCGGGAACGGCATTCCGTACATGCCCATGGGCGCGGTCGGGCGCGCGCTGATGAGCGTGCCTGCGGGCAGGATCAGCTTGAGCGGTCGGAAGGTGCCTTCGTTCGGCGGCTCTCCGAACGCGATCAGATACATGAATGCGATGCGCGCGGTCGTGACGCCACCACCATGATAGCCGGAATTGATGGCGCCGCGGACTTCCGGCGACATCCCGGTGTAGTCGATCGTCAACGTGTCGCCTTCGACGATTGCCCGGACCTTGACCGGCACGGGCTCGTCGTGGACGCCGTCATTGTCCAGGAAGGATTCGGCTTCGTAAGTTCCGTCCGGGATCTGTCGGATGCGCTCCCGCACGGCGGCTTCGCACTGGTCCAGGATGATCTCGATGGCGGCGCGGAAGGTGTCGATGCCGAATTTGTCGGCGAGCTTCGCCGTGAGGTCCCGGCCGAGGAAGCAGCCGCCGAGCTGTGCCTCAATGTCGCCCATCAACTCCTGCGGGAACCGGCTGTTGTCCTCGATGATGCGGTAGACCTCCTCGATTTTCTCGCCCTTCGACCAGATTTTCACCGTGCGGTACTGCACGCCTTCCATGAAAATATCGGTCGAATTCATCGACGCCGATCCGATCGCGGCGCCGCCGATATCGATCCAATGAACGTTGATGGCGAAGAAGCCGATCAGTGATCCGCGGCCGGGACCGGCGAAGATCGGCGTGTACATGACCGTGTTGTTGAGATGCTGCCCCTGCACCGATGGCGCGTTGCAGACGATCACGTCGCCTTCGTGCAGCCGGTCGCGGCCATAGACCTTCAGGCCGTCGCGCACCGCGCTGCCGACCGCGTCGGCCACGAAGATGGGCATGCCGCCGTTGCATTGGGCGATCAGGCGCCCGCGGTCGTCCGTCATCCCGACGGCGTAGTCCTTATATTCGTAGATATAGGGGCTGAAGGCCGTCCGCGTGACATTGGCGTCGATCTGGTCGGTGATCGCGACGATGCCGTGGCGGATCACCTCGAGGGTGATCGGGTCGACCGCTTCCGATGCAAGCTCGACCGCGTGTTGTGCTGTGTTCATGATGACTAGTTCGCTTGTTTGCAGTCGATCCGGATTTCGCCGAGCGTGCCGATCTCGAAACGGTCACCCGGCCACACAATCGTTGTCGAGCCATACTCTTCGATCACGGCGGGACCGATCCCACTGAATCCGTGCGAGAGCGCAAAGCGGTCGAACACCGGCGTCTCGATCGGCCCCTGGCCCTGCTCGAAATAAACCTTCCGTGTTCCCCGTGCCGGTGAGCCGGCAGATTGCGGGCGCGCCATCCGCCCAAGCTCCGGGCGTCGCAACCGCGCGACCGCGGACAGGTGCAGCGCCTGGATCTCGACCGCCGCGCGGTCGTCGCTGTGGCCGTAGCGACGGCGGTAATCGCGTTCGAAGGCGTCGCGGATCGCGGCCGGGTTCGAAAGGTTGGTGATCGCCACCTTGATGTTATGCCGCTGGCCGCGGTAGCGCATCTCGAGCTGCCGTTCGAAGGTGACGGCATCGGCCTTGATCTCGCGCCGTATCGCTTCGGCCGCGGTTGCCTCCATGGCCAGGAACGCCTCGTCGACAGCAGCTGTGATGGCCTCGTCCAGCTTGCCGGTGAAGGTCTGCGAGGTGTCGAGCCGTGCATCGGCGATCAGCATGCCGGACGCGGAGAAATTCCCCGGCTCAGGCGGGACGACGACAGTCGGGATCGAGAGCTCACGCGCCAATGCGACGGCATGCAAGGGGCCATTGCCGCCATACGCGAAGAGGACGAAGTCGCGCGGATCGCGCCCGTGCTCGACGGTTCGTTTGCGAATGGCGGATGCCATGACGACCGTCGCGATCGATACGATGCCCTGGGCCATCGCGACCGCACCGGCTTCGCCGTCATAGCCGAGCGGCTTCGCCACCCGATCCAGCATGGCAGTGACGGCCGCAGGCAGATCCAGCATCATCTCGCCGCCGAGGAAGCGGTCCGCCGCAAGCCGCCCCAGGATGAGGTTGGCATCGGTCACGGTCGGCTCGGTGCCGCCGTTGTGGTAGCAAACGGGCCCTGGTGTCGAGCCCGCCGACTCCGGTCCGACATGCAGCCGCTTCTGTCCATCGAGCCAAGCGATCGAGCCGCCGCCGGATCCGACCTCGATGATGTCGATGACCGGGGACTTCATCGGGAAGCCCTGCGCATAGCCGCCGGCGTAGTAGATCTGCTCGACGGAGAAACGGCCCTCCTGTACCAGCGCCGATTTGGCCGTGGTGCCGCCCATGTCGAAGGCGATCACGTTGGGAAATCCCAGCGCCTTGGCATATTCGCCGGCACCGATGCAGCCACCGATCGGGCCCGACTCGACCAGGGCGATCGGTTGACGGCAGGAGCGCTCGACGGAAAGCACGCCGCCGTTCGATCCCATCAAGAACAGGGTGCCGTCAAAGCCGCCTTTGCGTAGCTCACTCTCCAGGGAACCGACATAGCCCGCGACCTGCGGTCCTACAAAAGCATTGGCCGCAACCGTCGAGCATCGCTCGTATTCGTACCACTCGCGGCTGAGGTCGCTCCCGCGCGTGATGTAGACGCCGGGGAGGAGAGTGCGAAGCAACTGCTCGGCACGCTCCTCGTGAGCCGGATTAAGATAGGAATTCAAGAAGGAGATGGCGATGGCCTCGACCTTCTTGTCAGCCAGCACTTTACTCACGCGCTCGATGCCCGCGTCGTCCAGCGGCGTAATCACCTCGCCGCCCGCGCCGATGCGCTCATCGACTTCAAAGCGCAATTCGCGCGGGATTAGGGGCTCATCGCGCTGGTAGTGGAGGTCGAACGGGATCGGGCGGTTGCCGCGGGCAATCTCGAGCACATCGCGAAAGCCGGTGGTGGTCAGCAGGGCGGCCTTGGCGCCCCGGCGCTGGATTAGCGCGTTGATCACCAGCGTCGTGCCGTGATTAGCGAACTGGATCTCGCTCGGCGAGATGCCGACTTTGCGCATGCAATCCATGATGCCGTCGACGAAGTTCCCGTAGGTCGTGGGACTTTTCGTGAAACGCACCGCGGCCGCATCGAAATCGTACGCGACGAGATCCGTGAACGTGCCGCCGATGTCCACTGCAACGAAATAGGGCATCAGGGTTGCCCCCTCAAAATCGACGATCCTGGACGATGCGGCATTGAGCTGTTCCGAAAATCTGGACGCCGGTGCCCGTACGAAGGTGTCGGCCGACGTGCCTGTGCGCGCGCCTTCATGGCGCGCGGCGCGAAAAACCGTAGGCGATGCGGGCGGCGCTGCAAACGCCATTGCGCAGAACTGACTGTTGACGATAAATTGACAATAGGGAAACGCACCATGGATCAGCTGAAACTCATCCAGACCTTCGTCAGGGTCGCCCATTCGGCGAGCTTTGCCGCCGTGGCGGAGGAGATGCGCGTTTCGCGGGCGATGGTCAGCAAGCATATCCAGGATCTCGAGCAGCAGCTCGGGGCGCAGCTGCTCAGCCGCACCACCCGGCGGGTCAGCATCACCGCGGCCGGCCGTGAATTCCTGATCTCGGCGGAGCGCATTCTGTCCGAGCTGGACGAGGTCCAGGACCGGATCACGCTCACCCAGCGCAGCCCGAGCGGCGTGCTTCGGGTGCGCGCCCCGCACTCGCTGGGGGTACAATATATCGAGCCCATCATCGCGGATTTTCACCAGCACTATCCCGACATCCGGATCGTGCTGCAGGTCGCCGACTTCCCGAGCAATTCGCTGGACCTGATCAAGTCGGGCATCGACCTGGCTATCCACCTCGCTCCAGTGCCGGATTCGACCTACATGGCTCGCAATCTTGCTCAGGTGCCGTGGTATCTGTGCGCCGCGCCCTCGTACTTCGAGCGGCACGAAACTCCTCGCCAGCCGGAGGATCTCTCCAAGCACAACTGCCTCATCCATTTGGCGCAGACCGTCGACGAGCATTGGCGTCTCTCTAAGAACGAAGTTCAGACGTCGGTGCGCGTCAGCGGTACGATCACGGCCGACAGCGTTCTGGTCCTACGGGCCGCCACGCTGAGGGGAGCTGGGATTGCAAGCTTGCCGGCCTTCTGTGTGATGGAAGACCTGGATACGGGCCGGCTGATACGGGTGCTCGAGGACTATTCGATTCCGCAGCGGCCGCTTTGCGCCATTTATCCGCCGAACCGCCTGCTGCCGCGCCGGACCAGGCTCTTCATCGATTTCTTGGCCGAGGCCTTCGATCCTCCGCCCTGGTCGGCGGAACGACGGCGGCACTTTCCGACGCTATTGCGGACGGATCAGCCGCCGGAGTCCGTCGTGGCTATGCCGGCGTCCCATGGCAAAGCGCGCAGACGCGCGAGCGTCTCGCTTGCGCCGACGCTCCCCGTCGCGCGACGCGCCGGCAAATAAGATCGGCGTTTTTCATTCGCGAAAGCTGGCCCCGGCCGCGCTTCATCACTTTTTGTGGTGCAGTGCACGCAAACGCGATCACGACAGGCGAAGGCGGTTCCGATCGCTTCGTCGTGAACAGACAATTCCATCCGAATTGACAATCTTCAAAGCGCGGCCCCTCGGCAGAGCATGGTGGTTCCGGTAAAACCGGGACCAACGTGTTCGGACGTGTGCCCCGCGTTCAGAGATCGACGTATCAGCCGAGGTACCATGATTAGAACGCCGGCCTTGCTGACAATCCTGCTTGCCTCTCTCCAGCTCGGTATCGTGCCGGCGGAAGCCCAGACGGATGACGGCTTTTTTCGCGGTAAGAGCCTGTCGATGGTGATCCCCATCGGTCCAGGTGGTGCCTATGATGCCTATGCGCGTCTGGTCTCACGACACCTTTCACGTCATATACCCGGCAATCCGACCATCGTTCCGCGCAACATGCCGGGTGCGGGCGGCGTGCTCGCGTCAAATTACTTCTACAACGTCGCACCGCAGGACGGCACCACGCTGTCCATTATCACGTCTGCATTTGCGAACGAGGAGTTGTTCGGCAATCCGCAGATCAAATACGAGTCGCGGCGCTTCCTTGCGATCGGCCGGCTGGCCGATACGACGTCGGTGCTGTTCTTCTGGCACGCTTCGTCGATCAAGACGGTCAAAGACATGCTGACGAAGCCGGCCACGGTCGCGATCTCGTCGGTGCACGAGATACCGGCCTATCGAGTCCGCGCGATGAACAGTGTACTCGGCGCCTCCCTCAAGCTCATACCCGGCTATCCTTCGGCTCGGGATTATGTGCTGGCGGTCGAACGCGGCGAGACCGACGGTGGCACGTCCACCTTCATCGGCCTGTCCCAACTGTTTTCGCAGCACCTGCGGGAGAAGAAGCTCAATGTCCTGGTGCAGTTCTCGACCAGGCGCGATCGAGCGATGCCGGACATTCCGACCATCATGGACATCACGAGCGACCCGGAGGGCCAGCAGATCTTCCGTCAGCTCGTCAGCAATGACGAGATCGGGCGCTCCATCTATACGACGCCGAACGTGCCGCCGGAGCGGCTCGCAACGCTGCGCTCCGCTTTCCAGGCCATGTTGGTTGATGCGGAATTTCTCTCCGACGCCGAGCGGCTCAACCTGCCGCTTGCGCCGCGATCGGGGGAAGAGATGCAGGCTCTCGTCAATGAGATGTTCAACGTCTCACCCGAGACGCTCGCCAAGCTCAGGGCGTTGATCAAGTGATGCGCGCGTAAGCCGCGCAATCAGATTTATAACGAACAAGGGCTGCGTCCCGATTGGGTCGCAGCACCTATCTGCGGCGTTCTCTCGAAATCAGCAGCTACTCGGCGGCAACGAGCTTGCTGCTCGCCTGGACGCCCGGCCAGAAGCATTCCTCGACGCTCAGGACGCGCGGCGTATAGCCCTGAGCGGCGCCGTATTCCATGAACTTCTTCAGCGTGTGCGCATTCGCGGACAGGCCGTTCTGCCACGGATTCTCGCCGAACTTCTGCTTCTCCTCGTCCACGAGCAACACGGCGTCGGGGAAGGACAGTCGCTTGGGATAGGCATATTCCTTGCGGCACATGGCGTCGGCGTCGTCGAACGCTTTGACGAGGCTGTCGACGATCCAGGGCTCGCGCTGCAACAGCTCTTCCCGAACGACGACGGTGTGGGTGATCGGAAAGATCTTGGTTTTCGCGAAGTATTCCTCGACCGCCGGCCGGCAGGGGTTGAACAGTTGTTGGATCCGCGGGTCGCCGGCCTGATATGCCTTCGGAATATTGGGCGAGATCAGCGCGTCGACTTCGCCGCGAAGCAACAGCTCCTGCGGGTCTTCATTCGCGATGGTGACCTTGACGCCGGCGGGCGGCTCGAATCCCGCACCTTCCGGCTCGAGAGTGAACCAATCGATCTGCGGCGGCAGGACACCATAGTATTCCTGCAATATGCCGCGCGCCCACAGACCGACCGTCAGGCGATAACGGTCCATGCCGATCCGCCGGCCGATGAGGTCGCGCGGCTCCTTAATGCCGGAGTCGGCGCGGACATGGAGATAAGGCTGGATGAACATGCGCAGCGGGAAGATCGGCAGGGCGTAGACCGGCTCGCCGCGGGCGCGGGCCATGGCATACCAGGACAACGACATCTCAGCGATGTCGTATTCCTCATAGACCGGAACCAGGCAGACCTCGCCGGGGAGGGCGGTGTGAAATTCAGGATTGATGCCTTCGATCTTCACCTTGCCGTTCAGGAGCGGACGGGTCCGATGATAATCTGCAACGCAGACTTTCAGATTGAGGTCAGCCTTCATTGGCGCGGTCCTTGGACGGTGGGCGAGCACGGGGCCTAGCGGCACTCAACTCATGTTAGCTAATTACATCCGGTTGAAGGCCGGACACAAGTGCTGACTGCCGCCGGTACGCGAGCGTCAAAGGCGTGAAATTCGTGCGTCAGTCATGGTGTCTTCCGATCGCTTGTTCGGCGGCGAGCAATAATCGCGCCGACGCAATAGGGGCGATCGCCGATCGCGCGTTGCCGTCCATAAGCAATCAGATCGTAGTGCGACGTTCTGCGTTGATTTGTTGAATGCTCCGGTCTGATTGCTGCGTGGTGATTAGGTGTCACCGTTCTCGGTAGCAGGGCATATGCGACGGAAGGCGTGATGGTTTGAGGCTGCGAGCTGAATGGGCATCGCGCGCTCGGCTTTCGCCGCGGTGATCGGCCCGGTTGTTGTAATTGCAAATGCCGCGATCCCCCGGGGATCCCGCAGATGAGCGCGACGGCCGCGCGCCTATCGTCAAATACCGTTAACGTGCGGGGGGCTGGCGCCCCTCGCGTTTGGGTTCATGCTGCAACGCACACTCTCAATCCAGACAAGAAACGAACTCAAATTTGGATCGGATTTGATCGCCCGACCTAATGACCGCGTATTTTGAACGGAAATAATCTACCCCTAATGGTTCCAAATTGGACATGATTACTGACGTTCGGGCATCAAAATGCCGTCAGTTTGCTATCAACAACACAATATTGTCACGATTGGGATGGACCATTAGTATCGGTTATGTTGAATTAAATTTGTTTGGCTTTGTGAAAGTGCGGCCGGACATGAAGCACTGCGTACCATCGATTATCGTTGAACGGCGTACCTTGCTTCGCGAAGGCCTTGCCGCGCTCCTTCACGACACCCGCTACAAAGTGATCGCCACCGCTGCGACGGTCTCGGACTTGTCGGGCATCAATTCGCTTGCGGCGCGCCCGGCGCTGATCCTGCTCGGACTATGGGATGGGATCGCGGAGGCGCAAAAGGCAATTCAGGAAGTTGGTTCGCTGCCGAACAGAAAAGTGGTTGTGGTAGCGGAATCTGCGGGCACCCCCGAAATTCAAGAGCTCCTGCGAAGCGGCGCAAACGGTGTGATCGTCAATGTCACGTCGCGCGACGTCTTTATCAAGGCGCTCGATCTAGCATTCCTCGACCAGGAGTTCGTCGTGATCGGGCATCAGTTCATGCCCGTGGTCGACCCTAAGGCCGAGCAAGCGCCCGCACCCGAGACGACGACCTATTCCACGGATGACAACGGCCGTGAGCATGCGGCCCGGGGCGATGCCGTCCTTCAATTGTCCGAGCGGGAGCGGCAAGTTCTCGCGTGTCTGACGCGCGGCGAATCCAACAAGTTGATTGCGCGCAACTGCTCCATCGCCGAAGCAACCGTCAAGGTTCACCTGAAGACCATCTTACGGAAGATCGCCGTCAGCAATCGAACACAGGCAGCACTGTGGGCGCTGGCGCATGGCTTGCTGGTCAATCAGGATGACGTGCGCCTCGACAAGACATACCGGCCAATTCTCAAGCCGCAGGCGCAGAACGGTGGCCACGAACTGATCTCGCGACGCGCCGGTGGCGAACTCGGCAATTGCTGATTACCCGCCAATCCACAAAGAGAATTGTCTCGGAGGCTTGCTTGCGGCGTAGACACGGGCTGAGCGCGACGAGCGAGATGCCGCAGGCGGGGCCGGCCTAGGGGTAAATCACAGGCAACCGCCGTATGAATTTGAGATCAGCGCGGCGGGTTTGGGTCACGATGCGATGCATCGTCGACGCAAGGCGTGCTTTCGCGATGATAGTCGTCCTCGAAGCGCACGATATCATCCTCGCCGAGATAGCTGCCGGATTGGACCTCAATCACCTTCAACAGAATTTTTCCCGGATTGGCCAGGCGGTGTATCGCACCCACAGGAACGTACACCCACTCGTTCTCGTATAACTTCATCACCTTGTCGTCGACGGTGACCTCGGCGGTGCCGCAGACCACCACCCAATGCTCGGCGCGATGGAAGTGCTTCTGCAGTGATAGCCTCGCGCCCGGATTGACGACGATACATTTCACCTGGAACCGCTCACCGGTCTCGAGCGAACTAAAATGGCCCCATGGGCGGTGGACGCATTGGCGGTCTGCCGATTGCTCTCGTGGCGCGCTTTCTGAGTGAATGACGATGCGCCGAACATTGTCCGGCTGTCGCCATTGGACGGCGGGCATGGCAGCGGGCGTCGCAGCCGCAGTCGAATTGCTGGCGCCGAGTACAGCAGCGAGGTGGGAATTTGAAAATCGGCTCAGCCCTTGCTGCGGCGAAGATTCGTTGCCGACGCTCATGAGTTGCTTCGGCATCGGATCGCACGAGAGGGGAGGTCGCCGGGGCCCGGTGCTGGCGGCAAGAATACGAGGCTGGTTTCGTGCGGGTTTCATGTCGCCCTCCACATGCCGTATCTGATTACTCAACCGTCGCCGCGATCTCGTCACGGTTAGCGCGCCTGCATCGCAAGCGAGTTGCTATCGAGCTCCCTTGCCACCCAGGACGGCAGGAGCCGTCTGTAGCAAGATGTAGATGTCAAGCCAGAGCGACCAGTTTCTGATGTAGAACAGATCCTGTTCCTTTTGGATCTGCAGGTCGCCATTGCTTCGCGACGATACCTGCCACATTCCGGTGATGCCGGGCTGCACGCTCATCCGGATCGCACGAAATTCGTCGTCGAAGCTGTTCATGTGATAGGTGGGGAATGGCCGCGGACCAACGAGACTCATATCGCCGCGAATGACATTCCAAAGCTGTGGCAACTCGTCCAGACTCATGCGTCGCATGAAATTGCCGATGATCGGCAGAACGCGTGGATCGTCGGTCAGCTTGAAGTAGCGCTGCCATTCGGCGAGCGCTTGAGGGCTGCGGGCGAGATGCGCCTCCAGGCGAGTGCCGGCATCGACGTACATCGTGCGGAGCTTGAGCACGGGCAACGCCTTGCCGTGGCGCCCAACGCGTTCTTGAACATAGAACGCTGGACCCGGGTCCACGAGCTTGACGGCGAGCGCCAGGATGGCGATGACCGGCGACAACAGCAATGCGATCGGGACCGAGAACATGATATCGATCACTCGCTTGAACAGCTGATTGTGCCGCAGGTAGAGATCGCGCCTGATCTCGAACCCGATTGCCTCGCCCAGCGTCCTCGTGTGCAACCACAGGCTCTGAACGTCATGGACGTCGTCGACCAACATCAATCGGCACGAAGGCATGCAAGTCGATGAGTCGGCGAATGCGACAAGCTCGTCAGCCGAGTTGAACATCGCGACCTCGACGTGAGGGTGAACGCGAATAAAGCCCTCCGCGCTTTGGAGCATCGGCAGTCTACGGTTGGCCGAATCGGCCGATGTCGCGATGAATCCGACCGGCGTCAAACCAAGCGCTGGTTGATGCGTCAGCAGATGCGCTAGCTTCCGGCCGGCGTCGCCGCAACCGACCAGAACTGTCGGTGCGCCCCATAGCTGGAAGTGCACAAGCAGGGCTCTGATCGTTCCTTCGACATAGTGGCCTATGATCAGAAGCAGGATTGCTTCACTCGCTGCGGCGACGAGGAGGTTGCCAGTCGGGTTCGCGGAAAACGAGACGGAAAGATACAGTGCAATGAACGCGAAGACGCCGATCGTGCGAAGTCGAAACCGTTCATAAGGGCTCGGTCCTCGCCCGGTGTAGAGGCCCAGGCAAGCAAACATCAGAATAAGGAAAGCAGGGTGTAGACGATCGTCGTCCGGCGTCGGCACGCCGGCCCAGTCTCTCGTTAGCGTGAGGCCGAGCGTGCTGGCGGCCGTCGCGGCAAGGAGGTCGCCTGTGATCAGCAGTGTGACGACGATCGGTTTCCGATACCGGACGAGAAGCTCACGCTGTCCGGTACCAAAAATCGGGCGATTCGTGTCGACGTGTTGCGAAAGGGGCGCATCGAGGTCGGACATTGCAGCGCTCTGGGTGGTGGGACCGCATCTTCGAGCTCTCATGGCTCGCGTCTGACTCCGTTAATCAGACTTGTTATTCGGCCGCGACCTCGGCTACTCGACTCAGCTCCTTTGTCATCTCTTCACGGATCCAGTGGTAGGTCGGAACAAGTCCCTGACGCAAAGACGTTCGCGGCTCCCATCCGAGCACGCTTCGCAATCGTGAATTGTCGCTATTGCGACCACGTACGCCTTGCGGTTTCGAAGGATCGTGGTGTTTCGCCAGTCTCTTGCCGGCAATGGCAGAGATGATCTCGACAAGCTCGTCGACGCTAACCAATTCATCGGTTCCGAGATTGAGCGGCGCGCTGTAGTCGGACCGCATGATCCGGTAGATGCCTTCCACGCAATCGTCGACATACATGAACGATCGTGTCTGCTTGCCGTCGCCCCAAATATCGATTGTGTTGCCATTCCGAGAGGCGGCCACCTTTCGACAGATTGCGGCCGGCGCCTTCTCCCGACCTCCGGCATAGGTGCCGAGCGGCCCATATACATTGTGGAAGCGGACGACTCGCGTCGCAAAGCCCCAGTCCTCGGTGAAGTACTGGCAGAGCTTTTCCATGTAGAGCTTTTCGAGGCCGTAACCCTCCTCAGGGTCCGCCGGGAATGCATCGTCCTCCCGTAGCGGCGTCACATCTGCCGCTTTTTGAAGGTGTTGAGGATAGATGCAGGCGGAAGACGAGAACAAAAATCGTTTCACGCCGTTCTCCCGGGCAGCGTTGATCATATGAGCATTGATCAGGGTATTGTTGATGGCGATCCCCGCATGCGACGACGTGATGTAGCCAATCCCGCCCATGTCGGCCGCCAGATGGTAGATCTCGTCGATATCGTTGGTGGCGTTCAGGCAACTCTCGCGATGCCGGAGATCCGCAACAATGAATTCCTGAGCAGCCGTTTGCTCATACTCGGGCGGCTTGATGTCGACGCCGCGTACCGAATGGCCGCGTTTGACCAGGTATTTGACCAGGTGATGACCGATGAATCCACCGGCGCCGGTAACAAGAACTGATCGTGTTTGTGGCATGACGGGAGCTCCCCTTGGATTTTCTTGTCGCTTGGAGGAGCCGACTATAGGCGCGCGTTTGTCCCGGGAAGTACTGCAACAACGGGGTAATCCGAATACTTGCGATCGCCTGGTGATGTCAGCGTGGGTATCCAATGGACTAATCCGATTGCGACCCTCCTGTCGCCATGCCGCGTGCACCGATCAGTAGAGCAGCAGGCGCCCGTTTCGCTCCAATCCGTTTTCGCGGAGCCCGCGCCAGTCAAGGGTGGTGTGTCCCCATTCGAATTGGACGAGCGCATGCCCCCGAGGGACCCGATACAGGTTGCGGTCGAATGTGTTGTTGCCGTCGGTGATGATGGTGAAGCTTTCATGGTCCGGTTCGACATCGGATGCGCCGCCGGCGCAGGCGGCGCCCTCAAACGTGAGGTCGTTACCATGTATTTTGTTGTTCTGCGTCTTGTACAGCGGACCGCGCCGGCCACGCGGGCGGTCGTCGCGCCCCTGGTCGATCAGCATGATTGCGCATTTACCCGGGCCGGAGGTCACTGTGTTGCCGTAGATCTCGACGTCTTGCGACCCGGCGATGAGGATGTCGCTGCCCCAGAGCCATTCGTTCTCTGCGGTCCCGTTGTGACGGACAATATTGTTGCGAATTGCCGCTGCGTAGGAGATCTCGTGGAAGATGCCGGCGCCATGATTGCGCTCGACGATATTGCTGTCGTAGTCGGTGTCCCGGCAATCTCCGTCGCACCATAAGCCGGGGCCCATGTTGTCGTGGACATGATTGCCGCGGAAGACGGTGCCATCGCCGAACGAGAGTTTGACGCCGCCGGCTTCCCAGCCGGGATCGAAGCCACGGGTGTTGTTCGCCCAGATCTGGCTATCCTCGACCCGAATATCCCGGCCTGAACCCGTCACGCCGATCTGGCCGTTGTCATGAATTTTGCAGCGCTGTATCCGCGTGCCGATACCGGCCGTAATTCCGGCGGCGCTGTTCAGGCGGATCGTGCAGTTCTCGATGATCCATGTCGTTGCCTGCTCCGCTTGGATGGCGCCTTTCTGGGGGCTGGTCGCATACTTTTCGATTGTCACATTGTCGATCCGGACGCCGGATGCCGCGCTCTCGAATGCATAGGCCATCACTGCGATCTCGATTTTGCGGCTGGCGGGATTGTCGGCGAGGTACAGCTTGTCCTGCGTGCGATCGACGTAGTAGCGGCCGGCTTCGACGTCCTCCTTTTTCAGCACCGGGACGAGAGGCCGGTCGTCGAGGAAGAGGCTCTCGGGAAAGTCGCAGGCTGGGTTGGTTTTCGCGCATTGACCGCGTTGGCGGACGCGTAACGCTCGCCAGCTCGCAACCCAGTAGCGCCCTTCGCGGCTGAAGCCTGTGAGCAGAACGCTGCCGTTGAGGATCGTCTGTCCTTCGCCATGGAAGCTTTGCCGTGGTTTTGGCCGGACTGCCTGCATTCGATGAATGCCGTTCTTGAGACAGAACGTGCCGCCATCCCCGGCACGATCGACGGCGGCTTGGATCGAAGCGCCGGGTTCCACGGTGACCGCGTCAGGCGGGCACGGTGTTTCGGCGAGGCTGTTGCTGATCGTGGGGAGCGGTGCTGCTGTCGCCAGCAGCAGCCGGACGAGAGCGAGTTGCGGTGCGCGGCCGCCAAAGCTGGCCGCTGCTCGCGTCGCACAACGCGGCTTAGGACGCATGGCGGCCATAGGAGTAATGCGGTTCGGGGGCACGTGACTGGGTGCCGCTGTTATGCACCCGCTCTTCGATGGTCTTGTAGAGGTCGCCAACAACCGCCGACCACGATGACTCGCGATAGCGTTTGATGGCGCCATAGCTGAGCGCGAGACGTAAATCCTCGTTGGTTGCTAGCGCTTCGATCGCCGCGCGGAGACCGAAGACGCATTCGTCCTCAGTGTGCTTCGCCGCCGGCACGACGCGGCCGCACCCATCGTCCACGAGTTTTCCAGGACCTCCCAGCGCCAGGCAGATGACCGGCAGGCCGTGCCCCCAGGCTTCCAGGATGACGGTGCCAAAGGCATCCCGCAGGCTTGGAAACAGGAACGCGTGGTAGTCGGGATACATTTCGAGCAGCTGCCGGCGCGACACGGCATCGTACCAGGTGACGTGCGCTGACACGCCGAGCACATTGGCGAGCGCTTCCAAACCGCTTCTGGCAGGGCCGCTGCCGACGATGGTCAGCGTCGCGTCGGCGCCCCGTGCGCGCGCGGCCGCGAGCGCACGGATGCCCAGGTGCACGCCCTTCAAGTGGAAGAGATTTCCGGCATAGAGCAGTCGCAGCGGCCGTCCGTCCGCCCGCCGCCGCACGACGGGATTGGTTTGTTCGGCAATGCCAAGGCCGCCTTTGATATGGACCTTGCTTCGATACCGGGGCGGTACGGCCACCAGCGATGCGTCCGTTCGCAGCACGATCAAGCTGGCGCGGCGAAACGCTAAATACGTTATGGGGTCGATCCTCAATGACACGTTGTAGGCATCGCGGACGAGCTCGGTCCACCATTCCCGCCATGGAAAGCTCTTGCGCAACGCCATGGGCACACGATCGCCGCCGCCGAGTGGTCCGATGACCGTAGGGATGCCCAATTGTGTCAGCAGCGTTGGATGCCGAATTCCTGCAAAGGTCACGTGGTGGACGAGATCGAAAGCAGCGCGGTCGTAGTGGCGTCGGGCGTGGAACAGCGCGCAAAATTGCCAGATCAGGCTGACCGTCTGCCACGTGAGTGACGGCAAGCCGCACCTCAGGCCGATGTCCCGGAACTTTTCGAGCCAACCGGGCGTGAATATGTCGAAGCGGAGGTTTGCAGGGAGCGTGCCGGCAGCGAGTTCGCGCTCAATATCCTGCTTGAATTCGGTCTGGGTGAAGACAGTCACCTCATGTCCGATGCGCGCTGCCTCAAGCGCCATGTTCCATCCTACTCCCGGCTCAGAACCCTGCCGAGGGCCGCATGAGAACGCGCTCATCAGGATCTTCATCACGCGGCCTGTTGCTGGCGGAACGAATAGGAGACCTGGTGGCGATAGATCATGACGGAGCCGATGCCGAGCCCGATCAGGCACCAAAACCAAATTCCCTGCATCGGACCCTCGAGTGCGACGTCGAACGTGGCGTTGATGACGGCGGCCAGGGCGTAGCAACCGATAAATAGAAAAAGGCCTGCCCACCCGGGCTCGCGGCGGCGCTGTGCTCTCCTCATTGCGCCGAAGATCATGGCCATCCACGCGGCCAGGAAGGTCATCCACAGCGCCAGCCCCGGAACGCCGGCACGCGCCAGGATTGTCATGTGAGCGTTGTGAGGACTCCGCAACGGCACCGCATCTCGAATGCTTCCGAAGCCGTCAACAACGGCAAGATTTATCCCAAACCCGCGACCGGTCCAGAAATTGGGCCCAAAGATCGTGTCGTCCATAATGCGGGTCCACCATTCAATCCGCCATCTTCGCGAGCCTTCGAGCCTGGGATCGGAGTGCCCGGCGATGCTTTGGACATTCGCGACGATCTGTCTGGTGCTGATTTGGCGAGCGGAGTGTTGTTCCGCTGCCTGGTCCTCGGTGAACGTTGTCTCGGTCGTGTAAGCAGCCGCAAAGATCACAAGCCCGGCAGCGAAAATCATCAATAGTTTTCGCGTTTTGCCGAGCAAGACCATCGCGAGGATAACTGGGACGAAGAAGGCAAGCATGCCGCCGCGTGTGGCGACGCTGGTCGCCACAACGGCGATCAAGAGAAATGCGATCCAAAGCCACGTCGTCTTGTAAAATCCGACCATGGCGAATACGGCTGCCCCGGCGAGGTGAACCGGCACCTCACCCGGGCCGATCATCAGCAATGGCACCTCTGTTCCAGGGACACGGGGGATGTAGTCACCCAAGGATCGGCTGACCGCGTAAAGGAAGGGAATGGCCGGCACATACAGGCTCAAGAATGTTCGGTAATATCGGACAATCGTTTCAAGCCGCCGTTCGTCGTCGAGCAAGAGCCCGACGACGATGAAAGAGAAGCCGCCATAAATAATGATGACGCTGTCACGTAATGCTTCGGCGCCGTAGTCACCAACGAAGGGCAGGGTGCGCACGAGAACCCAAAGCAGGGCGGCCGCAAGAAGAATACTTGGCATCGATGCAAGCGTGGCGACGGTGCAACCGGACCACAGAAGGGTGAGAAAACCAGCAACGAAAATCACCTCACCAATGAAAATCGGATGCGCGCCCCAATAGGCAAAGCCCTTTCCGAGCAGCGCGTAGCCCAGCAAAGCACCCGAAAGCGCCAAGAGGTAGTAGTCCCTCCATTTGGTCGACCGTGACGTGTTTATGGCAAGGGACATTTGCGATCCGTCACGGGTTGTAGCGTCGCGCTTGCGGACGAATTGCCGCGCTAGCGAGACATTGATCCAATAGGTGATTGCGGCGTGGCCGCTCCGGTCCGGGTTTCGACCGCCGATGCGCCTTGATGGAGAAATTGCCGAGGCAGTACTTGTTTTACCTCGATGATGTCGCCGGGCTCGAGCGGCGTGGAGTCGGTTGCCGCGATCACCTGGGTGCTACCACCGCGAATGCGCGTCACGTTCATGATGCGTGCCTGATCGGCGTCCGGTAGGCTGGCTGCTTGTCGCAGCTTCAATTCACGAATCTCGCGCGCTGACGGCAGAGTAACGTTCACGTCCCGCAGCCGTTCGCTGACCTCCCGCAATTCGGCGATGGACAGCCGTTTGAATGCCGCGTCGGCTTCGTGAATCTTCAGATCAAGCTCGCCAATATCCATCTGCAAACGCGAAGTTTGAGCGACCAGCCGCCAGATTTCACTCTCATAGGCCGCCTTGGAGAGTTTGAATTGCAATTCGGTACTGGTAAGGCTCAGACCCTGCTTGGCGAGTTGGCCGTATTGATCAAGCCGCTGCTTGACGAGATCGATTTGGTCTTTTGCCGTCGATATCTGCGAGTTGAGCGCTGCAATCTCCTTCTCCAATCTGGGCCGTTGCGATTGCAGCAGTGCAAGTTGCTGCCGCAGCAGCTCGGCCTGCGAAGTGAAGGTCTGTTGCTCGACAGCAATGATGTCGTCGATGTCGGCCCCGTCGGGCGTCGATCGCGGGGAGGGCGAGAACGCACTCTGTCCGTCTTGCTGCGCCTCAATGCGTTCGCGGCGGACAAGCAGCGCGCGCCTTTGGGCAACGAGCTGGCGCAAGCGCTCGTCGGCTTGGAGGAATTCGGTGAGGGCCGTACTTTGAACCAACTGGCCAAGACCGCCGGCGAGCGCAACGGCGCTCTTGACCGTGCTGCCGTAGCGGAACTGATAGGCGCCGGGGGTGCGTACGTCGCCGAGTACGTATAGCGGCCGTAGTTCTGTAATGCGCACGCCGACCGTCGGCTGTTTGAGTATCCCGTCCGAAAATCGCTGATGAACCAGCTTTTCGAATTCCGGCAATGTCAGGCCTTTTGCCTCGACTACGCCAACGAGCGGCAGCAATACATTGCCGACGTCGTCGACAAAGAGGTCGCCGGATAGTTCTGCATGACCGAAAATGGTCACGGTAATGCGATCGCCAGGTTCGAGCCTGTAGGCCCGAATGTCTCCCTGTCCCTGCGCGAACACGTAGGGCGGCTGGGAGAGAGAAACGAGCAGAATTGCCAGCTGGATGAGGCGTTGAAGCCAGGGCTTGCTGCGGTGTCCGATAGTTGCAAACCGGACAAGCTGTTGTTGAGTGCTCACCGACAATCTCCTGATCTCTCGTGCGCCGCACGCCATCGAAGGCGGGATTCACACCCTCCGCGTCAGCCTACGCGGGACGCACAGCGCGGCTGAAGCCACGCAGCGGATTTAGATTCGGCTCTTCGTGAGTACCTCGTAGGGCGTGTACGGGTGCTACCTCCTATTTTCCATCCAACATTGGCTGCTGCCACCAGTGAGCCATTCTCCTTGACGGTTGTCTGGGTCAGTATTTTCGGCCTGAGGGGCGCTGCCGAGTTCTCGCATCCGCCCGCAACCTGGGGAGCGTTTCATGAAAAAGCGAGTTCTCGTGACTGGCGGCGCAGGCTTTCTTGGGTCGCACCTTTGCGCACGTCTCTTGGACCAGGAATGCGAAGTCCTCTGTGTCGACAACTATTTCACCGGCTCGCGTCGCAACATCGAGTTGTTGCTCGAGCGGCGCGAGTTCGAGGCGATGCGCCACGACGTCACCTTTCCGCTCTACGTCGAGGTGGATGAAATCTACAATCTGGCCTGCCCGGCTTCGCCGATCCACTATCAGCACGATCCGGTCCAAACGACCAAGACCAGCGTGATCGGCGCGATCAATATGTTGGGGTTGGCCAAGCGCTGTGGTGCTCGCATCCTGCAGGCGTCAACCAGCGAGGTCTATGGCGACCCCAACGTTCATCCGCAGACCGAGGATTACCGTGGCCATGTGAATCTGGCTGGCCCGCGCGGCTGCTATGACGAAGGCAAGCGCTGCGCCGAGACGCTGTTCTACGACTATAAGCGTCAACATCAGATCGCGATCCGGGTCGCGAGGATCTTCAATACCTACGGGCCCAACATGCACCCGCAGGATGGACGCGTTGTCTCGACTTTCATTATCCAAGCGTTGAAGAACTATCCGATCACCGTCTACGGCTCCGGATCGCAGACCAGATCGTTCTGCTATGTCGACGATCTGGTCGATGGCTTGGTGCGGCTGATGAACGTCGAGGGCGATGTCGATGGAGCCATCAATATCGGAAACCCCGTTGAAGTGACAGTTTCGGAGTTGGCGGAGCTGATCATTTCCCTGGTCGGATCGCGCTCGGAGATCGAATACCGGCCACTACCGCAGGACGACCCGCAGCAACGCTGCCCCGACATCACCAGAGCCGAGCACATTCTTCATTGGCGCCCTCACGTGCAACTCCGCGAAGGCCTGAGCCGGACGATCGCGTATTTCGACAATCTTCTGTCAAGCGCCAGCGAAGCAAAGAAGCTCGTATGGAAGGTTGCGGTGTGAACGCCGCGGGCGCCGACCAGGATGACCGCACCGACGTTCTGGGGATCGGAGTGAGCTGCCTGAATCTCGACGATGCGGTGGCAAGGATCGAGCGTTGGATCGCCGAGGGCAGCTGCCGCTATGTCTGCGTTACCGGCGTCCATGGCGTAATGGAGAGCCGGCGCGATCAGCAGCTTCGGCGCATTCACAATGAAGCCGGCATGGTAACGCCGGACGGCATGCCGCTGGTTTGGTTTTCCCGTTTCATGGGACGGACACGGACGCGGCGGGTATACGGCCCCGACTTAATGCGAAAGATGACGGCCGTGTCGAATCTGCGCGGCTATCGGCAATTCTACTACGGCGGGGCGATCGGCGTCACTGACAGGCTGACGCAGGTCCTTCTGAATGAATTTCCGCAGCTAAAGGTCGTCGGCGCTTTCTGCCCGCCGTTTCGCGAGCTAACGCCGGAGGAAGACACGATGGCGGTCGCAACCATCAATGCGGCGCGACCGGATATTGTTTGGGTAGGGCTGAGTACGCCCAAACAGGAACTCTGGATGGCGCGACATCTCGGGCAGATCGATGCTGCGGTGATGATCGGCGTTGGAGCCGCATTTGACTTCCTGGCAGGAACCAAGCGTCAAGCACCGCGCTGGATGCAACGTGCCGGTCTCGAGTGGTTGTTCCGCCTCGGCACAGAACCCGGCCGCTTGTGGCGGCGCTACGCGTATATCGTGCCCGGATTCCTCATCCTCGCGACCGGCGAGCTCGCGCGCCGAACCTTCGGCCCCGCAAATCGGGAACCACGGAGTGTGCCGGATCGGAAGTAAGTGGCCCGCAATGCCGAGCGAAAGTGACCACCGCTACGCAATCGCGGTCGGCTCAATTTGCTGACCGCAACACCGCGAGACACCTGCCGTCGCAATCCTGCACGACAGCAACCGGGACATCATCCGAGAAAGATCGGCCGTTGACCCAAGACCTGGACCGCAGATTTTCATTGGCTGGACAAGCGGCAACACCGTCGCGGGTGCCGGCGACTATCGCCGCGGCAGCGAGTATCAGCGTCGGCTACATAGGCAATATGGGTGGGATTCGGGCCCTTGCGCGTGCGCTACTCGCTTCGCGCACCCTGTCATTGATCGATCAGGCGGTCGTCAGCGGCACCAGTCTCTTTGTAACCGTCGTGATCGGCCGCTTCACAGTTCCTAGTCAGCTCGGAATCTTTGCACTCATTGCTTCGCTCATTATCGCGCTCCAAAACGTGCAGAACGCGCTCATTTCGTCTCCGTACACGATTCAGCGGCATCACCCGTGCAGAACCGCAGCCGAACACGCGGGCAGCACCCTCGCGTTGTGTGTCCTGCTGGCGCTGGCTGCGGCAGTCTTCATCGCCATGCTCGCCTGGATCATCGACCTGCAGAACGAGAAGCCGATTCTCGAGGCAGCCGTATGGACTTTGGCGGCTATGGCGCCATTCATCATCATTCGAGAGTTCGGTCGCGACTATGCATTCGCTCACCTACAAATGAGCAAAGTGCTGCTCCTGGATCTTGGGGTGGCTGCGATACAGGTCGGCACGCTCAGCTATTTGGCCTGGAGCGACCTGCTGTCGACCGCCAGCGCGCTGGCAACAATCGGCACCGCGTGCGGAGTCACGGGCCTGCTATGGCTCTATCTCGACCGAAAAATATTTTTGGTGCGTATGAGCCGCTTGCCCGAGGCGTTGCGGCAGTCTTGGAAACTTGGACGTTGGATTCTTGCTAACCAGCTCAGCCTGGTGGCGCAGGTGAACCTCAGTTACTGGCTGGTTGCCGTCATTGCCGGGACGACGGCAACCGGTATCTATGCCGCCAGCATGTGCGTGGCGTCGTTGGCGAATCCGTTAGTGCTTGGCCTCAGCAACATCATGTTTGCGCAAGCAACCCTGGCATTCAAGGAGGGTGGCTACGCGAAGCTGCGCCACGACGCGTTCAAAGAGCTGGTTCTGCTGAGCGCGACAATGACGCTGTTCTGTCTGGTGATCGTGTTTGCCGGCGAACAGGTGTTGCAACTGTTCTTCTCGAGCCAGGACTACCTCGGTCATCGCGACGTCCTTGTCGGGTTGGCGTTGTGGCAGCTGGCCCATGCCATAGGTATTCCGGCGTCCAACGCACTTTCAGCTATGGAGCGCGTACGCCTCAATTTCTATATCGGTCTGGCGACCACCTGTATCACCGCAGCTGTCATCGCGGGTCTGGTGATCGCGTGGGGGCTTGTGGGCGCCGCAATCGGGCTTCTGATCGGTAGCGCCGCACGGTCGGCTGTTCGGTGGGGCGTGTTTCTCACCATTACCGAGCCCGCGGCACCTGAAAGGTCCCGTTCATCGAAAGCCGAGGCTGCAACCCAAGTACTGCGGCAGCTTACTGATCGAGACGAGAGTGAGCGTCTGAAGATTGTACAAATCGATGTGGGCAGTCAGGCCCATATCTTCACAGTGCGGTCCTCGGAGCGACGGCCGGTCTGGCTCGCTCATGAGGGCCTGGTCGTCAAGCTGTACAAGCAGAGCGGGGCATGCAGTTTGTCGGCGGTCTTCGAGCAACGTGACGCGCTGCTCGTCCTTCACAAGGCCATTCACGGCCTCACCTTCCATGGCTGGAAGATCTTCGTACCGGAACCGCTGCACGTTTCGCAGTCGCCACCGGCATTGATCATGACCATGGTGCCCGGTCAGAAACTCAGCCTGTGTTTGGAGACTGAGGGGTGGCTTGGCGATGACGATAGGGAGTCAGCTGCACGCGCGATCAGTGCCGCGATGCAAAGGTGCTGGTCGGCCCTGGTCCTGCACGGTGATTTGGCGTTCCACAATATCCTGTGTGACGTGCCGACGAAGACGCTCTCTTTCGTAGATGCAGGTGCGCTATCAAACTGTTGCAAATTCGAAGGCGTCATCAGGTGCTGGACTCCCGCGGCGCATGATCTTGCACACATCTTGTGTGACGTGAGCACAAACGTGAAGCGCGCGTTCATAGGTCGAGGTGCAGACGCGAGAAATCAGAAATTCAGTGCAAGCCTGCTATGGGCCTACTTGGAGTCGATCGGCCCTGACGAAGCAAAGCAAAGAATGCTTGATGAACTTCGCGACTGCACACGATGTCATGTGCGAGCGATCGGTTCATCAATGTCGCCGCATGGGCTGTGGCATTTGATCACGATGCGGGTCGCGTTACGCCGCGTCGACACGATTTTTAGTCGAATTCTGTCTCGAATTTCGGTCCCGTTCGACCCGTATCGAGGGCGTGGATTCTCCAAGAATTCGCTGCGTGCGCGCGTGCCGATACCTCGAGAGGTCGGCAGCAAAGTCCGTTGGGGATGGCTGTTGCGAGGGCGCTCATGAACGCCGTCGCTGCCAGGATGCCCAAGAGGCCGTGGCATATGCGGATCGTCGCCCGCATCGCACGCAACATCAAGGCTCTGTTCAACGTTCCATCGTTTCTGAAGAACGAAGACCGGCGCGTGCTTGAGCAGGTCATCTTTCCTTATTTCCTGGACCGCGAGGCATGCAGGGACGTGCTGTTTGTCGGATGCGACTGGTATACCGAGGGCTACAACAGATGGTTCGAGGAGAAGAAGAACTATTGGACCATCGATGCCGATCCATCGAACGGAAAGTACGGGGCAAAGCAGCACATTGTGGATCGGCTGGAGAACGTCAGCCGCCATTTTCCGGCCGGCTCCTTTGACTTGATCGTGTGTAACGGTGTTTTCGGATGGGGACTGGACGCAAGGCCTGACGCTGAGGAGGCATTCCTGGCGTGCTACCGCTGCGTGCGTGAGAAGGGGGTTCTCATCGTTGGCTGGGATAACACCGCAGAACGATGCCCATTCCCTCTCAGTGATTGTCAAAGCTTGCGGGCATTTCAGCCGCTGGTATTCCCGCCGCTCGGCACGTGCGAGTACCAGACCGACACCACTTATCGTCACACGTACACGTTCTACGTCAAAACGGAGGTGGCTGGTCCAGGTCGTGCCCGGTTCGGCGCGCCTTCCGGTCAGCGTGATGGACCGTAAGATGAAGCCAAGAGCGCACATCACGACCAGCTGGGACGACGGGCATCCGCTGGACATGCGCGTCGCCGAATTGCTCACAAAGCATCGGCTACGTGGAACGTTCTATGTGCCGAAGTTTTCGGAATACGGCACCATGACGACAGCGAGCCTTCGTGATCTCGCGACCTCGTTCGAGGTGGGCGCACACACCGTCAATCATGTCGTGCTGACCGAAACCACATGCGAGTCGGCTTGGCTCGAGATCTCCGGGTCGAAGCAATGGCTTGAGGACAACACAGGTATGCCGTGCCTGCTGTTCTGTCCGCCGAAGGGCCGCTTCCGCGGCAGGCATGTGGACCTCATTCGGAAGGCCGGTTTCCTTGGTTTCCGCACTGCTGAGTGGTTTTCGATGGAGTTTCCGCGACAGAATGCGGGCCTTCTTCAGATTCCGACGACGCTTCAAGCGCATCCGCATGGGGTCCTTTCGCTGGCACAGAATCCGATCAAGCGTGCGGCGCTTGGAAATCTGTGGCGGTTCGTCGTGCACGGCGGCTCGGCGGCCTGGCCGGACTTGGCGCGGTGTTTCCTCCAATCCGTGCTGATGCGCGGCGGCGTGTTCCATCTGTGGGGACATTCCTGGGAGCTGGACGAAGCGGGCCAGTGGCAACGACTGGAGGAGGTTCTCCGGTTCCTGAGTTGTTTCGTCGACGATGCGCCGTCGCTGACCAATGCCGAGGTCTGCGCGTGCGTGCCGCGGTCAAACTGATCCGCCAAGAAGCGATGACGTGAGGTGCAGACGGGCGGGAAGAGAAGGTGAGGTTTGAGGACCAAGTGCTGTCGTCGATGGAATCCATCCGATGCGGAAGGGTGCGAAATGGACATTGTAGTAGCACACACCAGTTACAAGCAGGCCGGAGGCGAAGACACGTGCGTGGCGGCGGAGGTGGCGATGCTTCGCGCGCACGGGCACAACGTGACCCAATATTGCCTGCATAACGATGCGACCGACGCGATGGGGCGCATACAGCTTGCGTCGCGCACGATCTGGAGCCGCTCATCATATCATGAGCTGCGAGAGATGTTCCGAGAGCACCGGCCCCAGATCGCACACTTCCACAACACATTTCCGCTGATGTCACCGGCCGCCTACTACGCGGCGCGAGCGGAAGACGTTGCCGTCGTTCAGACCTTGCACAACTTTCGTCTTTCTTGTGTCAATGCGCTGCTCTTCCGCAATGGCGAAGTTTGTGAAGCCTGCCTCGGAAAAGCGATTGCGTGGCCTGGAATTGCGCGCAAGTGCTATCGCAACAGCCGTGCCGCCAGCGCAGCTACGGCGACGATGGTCGCGATACATCGCTTGCTGGGAACATGGCGAAACGCCGTCGATATGTATATCGCGCTCAGCGAAGCCAGCAGGCGCAAGCTCGTTCAGGGAGGTATTGACGCCGACAAGATCGCCGTCAAACCCAACTTCGTCTATCCCGACCCGGGACCTGGGACGGGCCAGGGCGGATACGCAATATATGTCGGCCGGCTGTCGGTAGAGAAAGGGATAGAGACGCTTCTTGCGGCCTGGCAGGGGCTTTCGCATATCCCGATCAAGATTGTAGGCGATGGCCCGCTGGCCGCGGCGGTGCGGGACGCCGCCGCGCTCAACGCCGCGATTGAATGGCTGCCTGGTGTGCCGCTTGAAGCCGTGTACGGGCTGATCGGCGATGCGAGATGTTTGGTGTTGCCCTCGCAATGCTACGAGAATTCCCCCCGCGTTCTGATCGAGGCGTTTGCCAAAGGCACGCCCGTGGTTGTCTCGAAGCGAGGGGCAATGGCGGAGCTCGTCGACGAGGGCTGCACTGGTTTGCAATTCAAGCCAGGAGATCCGGACGAATTGGCTTCGCGGATACGGTTCATCTTTGCGGATGCCGAAGGTTTGCGGCGCATGCGGGAGGCGGCGCGCGGGACCTTTAATCAAAAGTTTACAGCCGCGATAAATCACGAATTGCTGATGGCGGTCTATCAGCAGGCTCTTGCTCGCCGTTCGAGGGCAGGGCGTGCCGTCCAATCGATTGCGCCGATATCCATAAGGAGTTGAGAATGGTCGGGAGCAGCGCGATTGCCAATCGAGGGTCCTCGACGACACGGAGCCCAGAACCGCTGGCGCATCAGGTCAGAGCTGCACGGCTTGGCCCGATTGAAACGCTGGGCGAACTTATTCGCGTCAGCGCGCGCGATGCCCCCGGCTCGGCGTGTGTCGTTTCGGCCGCTGGCGATGAGTTGACTTGGCAGCAACTCCATCGCCAGCTTGAACAGACGTGCGCCATGTTGCGGCAGTCCGGTCTCGGGGCGGACCGGCGTATCGCGCTCGTCCTTCCGAATGGGCCAACTCTCGCTGTTGCGTTTCTGACGGTGGCCGCTTGCGCGGGCTGCGCTCCGTTGAACCCGGTTTACAGTGCGGATGAATTTGCCTTCTACCTCACCGATCTCGGGGCGGCGGCGTTGATCGTGTCGGGAGATGCCGCGGCGGCGGTTGAGGCAGCCCAACGCCTGTCGATACCCGTGCTCCCGCTCGAGCCTGATCCTGGCTCGCCTGGCCTGTTCAAATTGGGCGGTGACTTGACTGTCGATGGCGGATGCGCCGGAGATGCCACGTCAGATACGATTGCGTTGCTGCTCCACACGTCTGGAACGACCGCGCGGCCAAAGCTCGTGCCGCTTCGTCAATGCAACCTCATCGCTTCCGCTCGAAATATGGTCGATACGCTGCAGTTGTCCGCCGCGGATCGCTGTCTCAATCTGATGCCGCTTTTCCATATCCATGGTCTGGTCGGCGGACTGCTGGCGCCGTTGATGGCGCAAGGCTCGGCGGTTTGTCCGCCCAACTTCCGTCCGTCCGACTTCTTCGGCTGGGTGCAGGCTACGAAGCCGACCTGGTACACCGCCGTTCCGACCATGCATCGGGCGATCGCTGCCGAAGCCGTTGGAAAGGGCGATGTCATCGCGCGGCATCCATTCCGATTTATCCGTTCATCCTCCGCTTCGCTGCCTTCGCGACTGTTTGAAGACCTTGGCCACGTATTTCGCGCTCCCGTCGTGGAAGCCTACAGCATGACCGAAGCGGCCCATCAAATGACCTGCAACCCGTTGCCTCCCGGCGCCCAGAAGGCCGGTACGGTCGGTCGTCCGGCCGGGCCCGAAGTTGCGCTCATGGACGAGGCCGGCAATCTGCTTCCGGCCGACAGTGCCGGTGAGATCGTGTTGCGCGGGCCCGCGATCATGAGCGGGTATGAAGCCAATCCCTCTGCGAACGCGGAAGCATTCGTCAACGGCTGGTTCCGTACCGGTGACTTGGGTCGCTTTGACAGCGACGGCTATCTGGTGGTGACGGGCCGGCTCAAGGAACAGATCAATCGAGGTGGCGAAAAGATCTCGCCTCTCGAAATTGACGAAGCGCTGCTGAAGCATCCCGACATATCCGAGGCGGTCGCCTTTGGCGTCCCACACGATACGTTGGGTGAAGACATAGCGGCGGCGGTCGTGCTGCGCACGGGTGCCAAGATCGGCCCCAACGAGATACGCGCATTTTTGCGCGACCATATCGCACCGTTCAAGGTTCCCCGCCGGCTCCTGATCGTGGATCAGATACCGAAGGGGCCGACGGGAAAGATACAGCGCCGCAAGCTTGGAGAAGCGCTGCGGGTCGACGTGTCCCGCTCATCGGATGAGAGCAACGAGGCGTTGGATGACATTGGAGGGCTGGAGTTCGAACTGAGCGCGCTCTGGCGAAGGATGCTAAATCGGTCGGCCGTGGGGCTGGACGACGACTTCTTCGAATCTGGCGGCGATTCACTTATGGCATTGCAGATGCTGCTCGAACTCGAGGCGATCGTCGGGCATGACATCCCCGAGACGATTCTTTTCGACCGCCCGACAATTCGGCAGCTGGCACTGGGAGTCGCAGAAATCGATTCATCAAAGACGATGACGCTCGTTCCGGTTCAGCCGAAGGGCGATCGTCCGCCGCTCTTCTTCTTCCATGGCGATTACATCGGCTGCGGCTATTACACGCGGCGTTTGGCCCGTCTCCTTGGATCAGATCAGCCGTTCTATTCGGTTGCGCCCCATGGCCTTGACGCGGAGTCGATCCCGCCGTCGATCGAGCAAATGGCGGCCGAGCGGCTGCCCTTGATCCTGAAGACGCAGCCGCATGGACCGTTCCGGCTCGGCGGCTATTGTAACGGCGGTATGGTCGCTTTCGAAGTCGCGCGCTTGCTGAATCGTGCGGGGCATCGGGTTGATTTGGTCGCCCTTATCGACACGCCGACGCTGAACGTACGCCCTTCTGCGCGGATCGCTCACCGAAGCATGGACAAAATAATGCGCCTTGTTGGTGACGATTGGGAAACGTCGCATCCGCAGCTTGCCAGCGCATTCGACCTGGCGTGGCGGCAGTTCAGCAATTTCGAGCAAAGCTCGTTTGCGGTGTATTCGTCGAATATGTTCGGCGCGTTCAAGCGACGGCTGGCGAGGAAATACAAGCGCCCCGGCGCCTCCGCTCAGGCTTTAGTGAGTAGCCGTTCCGCGGAGCTTCTTGAGAAGCTTGACGGCCAGGATAGACACCTCGCGCGAACCTACAATCGATTGTTCCGACGATACTTCCCCGAGGAGACCGAATCGCCGGTCGTCTATTTTTCAGCAGAATACACGGGTGGTCGCTTGCGGGGCCTCGGACCCAACGTCGAACTCGTCCCGCTTCCTGGCGGCCATTGGGGCTGTATTACGACACACGTCGACGTGTTGGCTGGGCATCTGCGTCGCCGGTTGGAGGCTCTGAGCTGCTCGACACAGTCGTCGTGGAGCGGTGCACCGATCGCGCCGATCCGGACCAACGGTGGCCGTTCGATCTAATGCGAGACGTTGATGCGTTGAAAGCGATTCGAGAGCGCGGTAGCGGCACCCGACGTCAAGACCGTCGTGTAGCGGAGACGTTGAAACAGACCGTTGAGCGAGATGCGTGGTAGTGCTGTCAGGTGCTCGCGATGCTCGGGAAACAACACTCCAGGTCTCGTTGTTACCGCAGTTTTGAGCCCCAGGTCGCGGGCCATCGCAAACTCGCGCGGGCCGGCGGCTGATGGGTCGCCAAACGGATATGCAAAATGTTCTGGAAGGATCTCTAGCTCGCCTTTGATGCGTGCCACGCTTGCCGCCATTTCGCGCCAGGCTATAGGCGTGATTTCATTGCGTAGCCGAGGGTGATTTACGGTGTGTGCGCCAACGGTCACAAGCGGATCCTTGGCAAGGTCCGCAAGCTCCCGCCAGCCGAGGCAGAGGGAATCGTGGCTGGTAACGGGGGGGACTCCTGCGTGCCGTGCCAATTGACCGACGATCGCACGCAGTCGTTCCTCGCGCGCGGAACGCAAGATCGAATGAATGATGTTGATCGCCTGTGTCTTCTGCGACGGTGTGCGACACGATATGCGTGGCATGCCGCATTCGCCCGGCAGATCGACATGGTCGCTGACGGCGATGACTGCCTCTAGCGTCAGCCACCAGAGGTATCCGCGCCGGTCGGGAAAACTCGTCGGAACGTAGATGGCGAAGGGAACATTGTGATGCTTCATGATCGGATACGCGAATTCCAGCGTGTCTCGATATGCGTCATCAAACGTCAGGCAGATGAATCGGCGCCTAAATGCGCCAGTCTGTAGCCGATAGTGCATCTCATCGAGACCGACGAAATCAAATCCTTGCAGCAGGAACGCACGAATAAATTCGTCGAGGAATTCAGGCGTAACGTCGAGGGAACGATTGGGTTGAAACGTTCCATGGCGCGCTGGCCGTACATGATGCAGGGTGACGATGGTGCCGACGCCACCCCACAGCCGGCGGAACAGCAAATGTGCTCCGCTAAAATAGAGCGCCTCGAGGCTCAACCGAATCAGCAGATTGCGCAACGCAGAGCTCCGAGGGATGTTTCAGAATGAAACGCCACCGGCATGGGCAAAGACTCTATCGTGCTTCTCGCCTGGGATCGAAATTGATTGTGCCGCAGTGTGGCTCTTATGGATTAGTCCGATTGAGATGCCGTTAGCTGATCGGGCGTTGGCGTCATGGGACCTGACTGACTATCGTCTCAGGTCAAGGCCGCGATGGGCTGACATTCACCCGCGAGAGTTGGGAATGCCTTGCGATGACACCATTCAATATTGAAGCCATCGAATCACATCTGCTGCGGAACCACTACGGGCGTGTGGTGTTCACGACGCTGCAGATACTCTGGGGGTACAAAATGCTGATTGGCGCCATGGCATTTGGGGCCGTCATGCTGGCGTCTGTCATGCTTGCGCTGATCGGGCCGCGCTATACAGGTGAAGCCATCATACTGTTGAATTTCATCCGCGAAGAGTCGACGTCTGGCGCGAAGGTGTCGCCTACCGCGATGGTCGATGCGACCGCGCTCGTCGACCGTGCCGCGCGAGTGATGCGTTCCCGCGCGACGGCCAGTTCGGTCGTGTCGCGGCTCGAACTCGACAAGGACCCCGACTTCGCACGCCAGTCGCTGCAATGGCGCATGCTGTCAGTGCTGCGGTCAGCGCTCTTGCTGAAAACGCATACGCCGCCTGCGTACGATCTGGCTGTCACCGAGCTGATGCGGCGGATTAGAGTGACCTATGAGCCGCGCTCCTATCTGATATCGGTCGCCGTCACGACAGGGAATCCGGAGCAGACAGCCTTGCTGCCCAATGCGGTCGCGCTGGAATACCTTCGCGGCCAAGTTCTTCAACAGCTTGGTGACTCGCAGGCGGCACTTGAGCGTGAGCTGGCCCAGCTATCCCTGGTCTACGGCGAGCGCTATCCCGATTACGTTGTCGGGCGCACGAAGCTGGAGAACCTGCGCGTCATGCGGAGTGCTCTTCGCAACGAACAGTTTGCCGATTCTGCGGCCCAGCTCGCTGTCGGCCAAACGTTTATCGCGGCCGACAAGATGATGGTGCCTTCCGGACCCAACGTCCTTCCTGTGCTCGGACTGGCGTTCGGGGCAGCGCTCCTTGCGGGGATCTGGATCACGCTGTCGTTGAATTCAGACCAACTGCGTTTCAGCCGTCCCGAACCGATAGATCGGGGTGCATCTGACTTTAACGGAGCGAGGGCGCAGACTCCTATGGGTGACGGTCGCGATGGCCGAATTATCGGCAGAGGCGACCATCATCCGTCGTAGCTGAAATGCATAGGGGACGGAATCCCGTACTTCGCGCGTTTCAAAATCGCTCTTTACGCTATCTCCCAAGGTGCTTCGCGTATCCAGCTTTGTTGATTCGCGGCTGATAGCAGGCTGCAGAGCCCGACCGCTCCATTTGATCCCGCATAGCGAGAGCAGGCGTCGCTTTGGTCGCTTCAATTCATCACGTCTTGCCGGTCCGATTCCGTGTCTCGCTGATGGAACCCGCCGACGCCGACCACGAGAGCGGCGCTGGTCATTCGTATCGGCCTGCGCGAGAATGCTGAAAACGGGGAGGGGGCGATGATCGTCTTGCGCTGCTTCGCATCATTCGTGGTTGCCGCGCTTGTCCCTTGGGCCGCCTCCGTTCAAGCGCGTGCGCAAGTCTTCAGTGGTCGGACAATCGCCGTCGTTGTCCCATCAGGCGCCAGTGGAGGATATGATAGCTACGCCCGCTTGCTCGCGCGTCACATGGGACGGCACATCCCAGGCAAGCCGGGTTTTGTCGTGCAAAACATGCCGGGAGGCGCTGGCGTTCGCGCAGCAGACTATATCTTCAATGTCGCCGGTCAGGATGGGACGGCAATAGGAATGCTTGAGCAGGCATTGCATCTGCGACAAGTGCTGGAACTGCCGGGACTGCGTGGCGACGTCAGAAAGTACAATTGGATTGGACGCTTGGTGAGCAACAGCGCTGTACTCTATGCGTGGCATACGGCGAAGGTGCAGAGAATCGAAGATGCCTTCACAAGCGAGCTGATCGTTTCTGCGTCCGGTACGGCGCCGCGCCTGAATTGGACCGCGCTCAATATGCTCGCGGATACAAAATTGCGGATGATCACCGGCTATGAGGGGCCCGCCGCCGCCAAGATTGCAATGGAGCGCGGCGAAGTGGAGGCGACCGCCCAGCCGTGGCCAGTCATTCGCCGTGAGAATGCCGATTGGCTACGCGACAAGAAGATTAACCTTCTGGTCCAGACGGGTGACCACAACCAGGGCCTCGAGCATCTGCCTCGAATGACGGATTTGGCCAAAAGCGAAGAAAATCGCAAAATACTGGAGATATTCGCGGCGCCCGCCTTTATCGGCCGCTCCATCTTTACGGCACCCAACGTGGCGGCTGATCGTGTAGAGCTATTGCGCAACGCCTTCGATCAAATGCTGAAGGATCCTGAGTTCATCGCGGATGCAAACAAGGCGAATCTCGATATCGAAGCGCTGCCGGGTCGTGAGTTGCAGACGTACTTCGCGACGGTATCGTTCGCACCGCCACTGGTCGTGCGTGCCAGGGAGGTCGCCGAGAGAGCCGGCCTGAAGTGAGCTTTGCGCCATCGGCGCCGACGTGCGAAGATTCAGGTGCCTGGCTTCAGAGGTTCGCGGCGGCTGAAGTCGCGCCGTTACTCGACCGCGCCGCGTTCGCGAAGGGCCTTTATTTCCGATGGGTCGAAGCCGAACTCCGCCAGCACCTCTTCGGTGTGCTCGGCAAATTCGGGCGTTCGAACCGTCAGCTTGCTCGGCGTGCGGCTCAAGCGGAACGGCTGGCGCGGGAGCGCAATGTCCTTGCCGTTGCTGCCCGCGACTTTCTGCACGAGTCCGAGGTGTTGCACCTGCGGGTCATTGAAGGCTTGTTCGATTGAGTTGATCGGTCCGCATGGCACTTCGGCGGCAAGGAGCTTCTCGGTCACGGTGGCCGTGTCCATTTCGCCGACGATGCCTTGAATGAGACTGTTGACCTCCTTCCTCCGGCTTCGCCTGACCTCGCGGGTCGCGTAGTCCGGATGATCGATCAGGTCTTCCCGTCCCAGCGCCTTGCACAGCCGGGGCCACATGTAGGGGATGGGCGCTATGTTCACATAGCCGTCCTTGGTCCGGTAGGTGTTGGTCGGCACGCCTGACGGATGTTCATTGCCGACCTGCTTCGGAACGACGCCGTCCACCAGATAGCGCGCTGCCTGCAGGTCGAGCATGAACATCTGCGATTCAATCAGTGATGCTTGCACCCATTGGCCCTGGTCCGACTTCTGCCGCTCGATGAGTGCGGTGAGGACGCCGAGCGCGGAATAGAGCCCGGTCACGATATCGGCGATGGGGATGCCGACCCGCATCGGTCCGCGGCCGGGCTCGCCGGTCACCGACATCAGGCCGCTCATGCCCTGGACGATCTGGTCAACGCCCGGAATATCCTTGTAGGGCCCGTCCTGCCCGAAGGCGGAGATGCTGACCAGGATTATGCGTGGGTTCTTCGACTTCAGTGTTTCGTAGTCGAATCCAAGGCGCTGCTTTACATCGGGGCGAAAATTCTCCACCACGACATCGGCTTTCTCCGCGAGCCGATAGAGCACGGCGCGGCCTTCGTCGCTCTTCAGATTGAGTGCAATCCCGCGCTTGTTGCGGTGCTTATTCTGGAAATCCGCCTCATGGCGTCCGGAGAAGTCTTCCGGATTGCCGGTGCGGTCGACGCGAATGACATCGGCACCCCAGTCGGCGAGTTGGCGCACGCAGACCGGGCCGGCCCGGGCGTGGGTTAGATCGAGGACTACCAGATCCTGCAGGGCCGTCGACGCGGGTTTGTATGGCATGATTGTTCTTCCCGATTGTTCTTTTTTCGGCGTTACTCAGCGATGATCTTGCGGGCGCGGGCCTTGAGGTCGGCTGGCGTTGACAGCACACGCGCCACGATTTCCTGCAGCCGGGCACCCGGAACGGCAGTGACCTCCGCCCTCGCGGCGGCCGCGGCTTTAATGAAATCCGGATCGCGTAGGGTCGCCGCGTAGGCAGCCAGCAAGGCGCGCAGTCGTTCCGGCGGCGTGTTCGGCGCGACCGCCATCGGCTTTCCCATGGCATCCCCTGCGACGACGAGATCGATGACCCGGCGGTCGTCGTCATTGCGCGCGAGTTCTTGGACCGAAGGGACGTCGATCAGTTCTGGATCGGTTGATTTCGGCTGACTCTGAACCAGGAGATTGACCTTCTTGTCGCGGATCCAATGCAGGTGCGTCGCGCGCCAGCTGTCCCAGGAGTTCGTGACCGCCTGCGCTTCGCCCCGCTCCATGGCCAGTGTCATGGTGGAATTGCCCTGGTATCCGGAAACAACCCGGATCTTCGTCCCCAGCATTTCGTTGAGCAGCCGCGGGAACGTGTAAGTGATGGCGCCAGGGTTAGAAGCGGCGGCGAGCACTTCCTTGGTGCGGGCGTCTGCCAGGCTGCGCACGCCCGCTGTGTGCCAGACACCGAAAGTGAGCGGGCTGATGCTCATCGAGCCCAGCCAAGAAAAACGGTTTGCGTCGTACTGCACGCCGCTGATTCCGACCGCCTGCGCCGCGATCAGCGTGCCAGGAAACATGCCGAGGGCGGTGCCATCCTGCGGCGCGACGGCATAGAGGTAATTCGCCATCTTGATTCCGCCTGCGCCGATCATGTTCTGGGGGACCACGGTCGGATTGCCCGGAATGTGCTTGCCAAGGAAGCGTCCGATCAGCCGGGCCTCCATGTCGTAGCCACCGCCGACATTGACGCCGATGAGGATATTGACGGTCTTGCCCCGATAGAAATCGGCTACGGGATCGGCATGGGCGCGAGGCACGGCGGGGATGCCGGCCAGCAGCAACGCGACTGCACAATAAAATCTGCGTTGCATGGTTGAATTGCAAATCAACGTCAGATCCTCCCTTCATGCGGGTGCTTGCGGTTAAGTCCGCATTGCTATCCTGCATTCATCCGCTTGCGCGGCGTCACATGCTCGCACGCGACTATGTCTCGTTCAATATGCATGGACATGCGCGGAGATGAGTTTGTAGATTGCGTGCGGCGTAGCGCTGTCGGGATGAGACGTGCATGGATTTCGAGCTGCCTGAAGATGTCCGGCTGTTGCGGGAAACGGTCCGCAAGTTTGTGGACCGCGAGTTGATCCCGATCGAGATGCACAGCATGGACGGGCCGGAGCTGAAGCCCGAATACAAGAAGTCGCTGGAGGCCAAAGCCAGGGAGCTGGGTCTGTGGCAACTCGACACACCCGCTGAATTCGGCGGCCAGGGCCTTTCGCTGCTCGCGCTCGCCGTCGTCTGGGAGGAGGTGCACCGCTCGATCGCGCTGCCCAACCGCGGCGACGGTGTGTTCGGCCCATCGCCGCGTCCAATCTTGCTGCGGCTGCCGGAGAAGATGAAGGAGAAATACCTTTATCCGCTGCTGCGCGGCGAGAAGTCGGCTGCTTTCGCGCAGACCGAACCGGAGGCCGGCAGCGATCCTGGCCGCATGAAGACGCGCGCAGTTCGGGACGGCGACCACTACGTCATCAATGGCTACAAGCGATTCATCTCGCATGCCAAGGGCTCCGATTTCCTGCAGCTGGTGGCTGCGACTGATCCCGAGAAAGGATCACGGGGCGGGCTCTCGGTGTTCATCGTCGATATGGATTCGAAAGGTCTCTCGATCGTCCGCGAGAACCATCACATGATGGGCGACGTCACCTACGAAATTGCGCTCGACGACGTGAAGGTGCCGGTCGAGAACCTGGTTGGCGAAGAGGGGCAAGGCATGCGCGAGGCGCAGTCCTGGATTTCACGCAACCGCGTACACCAGGCAACGCACGGTCTCGGCGTGACGCAGCGTTGTCTGGAGATGATCGGCAAATATGCGCAGGAGCGCGTCACCTTCGGCGAACCGCTGGCGAAGCGACAGGCTGTGCAATTCGCTGTCGCCGATCTCTACACGAAGTACCAGGTGGGCCAGCTTCTGACCCATCGCACCGCGTGGAAGGTTGATAAGGGCATCGGCAGCCGCCACGACGCCTACATGTGCAAGATTTTCTGCACCGAGCTCGGCTTGGAGGCGGCCGACCGCTGCATCCAGTTCCACGGTGCCATGGGTCTCACCACCGAGATGCCGATCGAGGCGATGTGGCGACGTTCTCGGAGCTATCTGATCACCGGCGGCCCGGCCGAGGTCATGCGCGCCACACTCGCCCGCGAAGTCTTCAAAATCTACCAGTGAGCCGATGGATCTCGATCTCAAGGGAAAGTCCGTTCTGATCACCGGCGCCTCGCGGGGGATCGGGCATGCCGTCGCGGAAGCGATGGCCGCGGAGGGTTGCAACCTGCATCTCGCGGCGCGCGACGAGGCGCGGCTGGAGGCGCTGGCGGAGCGTCTAACGAAGCAGCACGGTGTCAAGATTGAGGTCTATCGTCGCGACCTCTCGTTGACGCCGGAGGTGGAGTCGCTCGGCAAGGCTTGTCAGGACGTCGATATCCTGGTGAACAACGCCGGCGACATTCCAACCGGCACGCTGCAATCGATCGACAGCGCGACCTGGCGCAAGGCATGGGATCTAAAGGTCTTCGGCTATGTTGACCTGACCCGGATCATCTACCCACGCATGTGCGCCCGCCGCAGCGGCGTCATCGTCAATATCATCGGCGCCGCTTTCAAGCGTCCGAACCCGCACTACATCGCGGGCTGCATGGCCAATATTGCGCTCGACATGTTCACGCAGTGTCTCGGCGGCGAGAGCATGCGCTCCGGCGTGCGCGTCGTCGCCGTCCATCCCGGCCCGACGACGTCCGACCGGCACCTTGCTCACGTCAAGGAGCGTGCGCAGCGCGAGCTTGGCGACGCGAGCCGATGGCAGGAGCTGCATGCCAAGATGCCGGGCGGCCGCGCCGCCACGGTCGAGGAGGTTGCGGAAACGGTCGCGTTCCTGGCGTCTGACCGTTCCGCGTTCACCAGCGGTGGCTCCGTCATCATCGACGGCGGCCTGATGGCCGGCACCTTGAGGTAGCAAGAATGGTTTGGGAGCAAAACAACCAATGGATTTAAACCTCAAGGGCCGTTCTGTTTTGATAACCGGGGGGTCCCGCGGCATCGGCGCATCGATCGCAGATGTCATGGCCCAGGAAGGCTGCTGCATCACCATCGCCGCCACCGACGCCGAGAAACTCAAGCAGGTGGCCGACGACATCAGGGCCAAGCATGGCGTTCCCGTGGCGACCCACGCGTTTGACTTGTCAAAGCATGAGAACATCAAGGCGCTGGCCGATGTCGCGGGTGATTGCGATATCCTGGTCAACAATGCCGGCGCCATTCCGCGCGGATCGCTTTACGACGTCACGCCCGAGGCGTGGCGGCACGGCTGGGATCTCAAGGTCTTCGGCTATATCGACCTGACGCGATACATCCTGCCGCGCATGACGGCGCGCAAGAACGGAGTGATCATCAACATTGCCGGTATGGCGGGAGAGCGTCCGGAACCCAATTATATTGCGACGTCCTGCGGCAATGCTGCGCTGATCATGTTTACGCAGTGCCTTGGCGGTGAAAGCGTCCGCAACGGCGTGCGCATCAATGCCGTCAATCCGGGGCCCATCATGTCAGACCGGCATCGCCGCGGTGCGGAGCGTGTTGCCGAGCAGGAACTGGGGAGCAAGGACCGGTGGCCGGAGCTCTACAAGCGCTTCCCGATCGGGCGTCCCGGCCGCGTCGAGGAGGTCGCCCATGTCGTGGCCTTCCTGGCGTCCGACCTCGCCTCCTACATCAGCGGCGAGATCATTCGGATCGATGGCGGCTTGAAGAATAGGGATCCGGTCTACTGAGCCCGTTCAGTCGGGCTTGATGCCGGCGGCTTTGATCTGCCTCGCCCAGTTGTCGAGGTCTTCCCGGATGTATTGCACGAATTGCTCCGGCGACTTTTCAATCAGTTCGAATGTGTTGCTCTCGAACAGCTTGTTTGCTTCGGGCGTGCGCAGGATACGCGCGACTTCGGTCCTGAGCTTGTCGGCGATTGCAGGCGGCAGATTGGCTGGACCGAACATTCCCCACCAGGCGCCGGTCGAGAAGCCAGGCAAGCCAGACTCGGCGACAGTCGGCAGGTCCGGCCGGATGGCGGACCGCTGGGCGCCAACGGCGGCAATGGTCCGCACCGCGCCGGATTTAACGTGCGGAGCGGCGGAACCCATGTTTGAGATCAGCAGCGAGATATCGCCTCGCAGCAATGCCGTCATCGCTGGCGCAGATCCCCGGTACGGAATGTGCATCATCTGCGTGCCGGTACGGAGCTTGAAGTCTTCCATGGCGACATGGGCATAGGTGCCGTTGCCGAACGAGCCGAAATTGAGTGTGTCAGGCTTGGCTTTGGCCAGCGCGATGAGTTCCTGTACGGAGTTCACGGGCAAGGAGGCGGACACGTTCAACACCGGCGTGACCTGGCCCAGCATCAGGATCGGCGTGAGGTCTTTTTGCGAATCGTAGCTCATGCGGCTGTGAAGATGCGGGGCGGCGGTGATGGCCGCATTGCTGGTGACGAGCAGCGTGTAGCCGTCGGCCGGCGCCTTCGCGGTTGCCAGGACTCCGATCATTTCGTCCGCACCGGGACGGTTCTCGACGATGACCGGCTGCCCCCACGCCTGGGTCAGGCCCTGACCGATCAGACGCGCGAGAACGTCGGTGGTGGCACCCGGCGAGCTCGGCACGATGATGCGAACGTTGCCCGCCGGATACTGGCCCTGTGCGCGGGCGTCGCCGCACGCGACCGCGATCACAAGCACTAGGCCGACTAAAAATCTCCGCATGACGTTTCCCTCTCTTTTGTCGGCGTAGCCGCTTGCGGACAAGCTTATGCGAGGAAACACGGGTGTCACCTGAATTTCGGTCGGGCTGCGAGAAAAGGTCGCTGTTCGACGTTGATTTTGCAATCAATATACAGGCGAGATCGACACACGAAGCGCCATCGCGCTACGCGCTACACGACGGCGGTGTGAGCGGCGCGGACGGGCGTGGGGGAAATCTCAAACTGATAGCGCATCGTGGTCCGTGATGTATTCTGAATTGCTGGATCGTGGAGAGTAGCCAAATGAATGACCGCGTGACCGACCGCAAGAATTCGCCTTGGGACTGGATGGGCGATGCCGAGCGACGCCTGCTGGGCGATGTTGTTTCGCAACCGGAAGAGCAGGCTCGCTGGTGCAAAGCCATGGTGTTCGGCACGTTGCCTTACATGTGGCGCGAAAAGGCGTCGGTCGTCCGGAATCTCATCTACGACAAGCTCGATCTTCGTCCGGGTGATCGGGTGTTGTTGCTTGGCGAAGTCCTGCAAGGGTGCGGTTTCACCGACGACATCCGGGCGCGCATCGGTGACAAGGGCGAGATACATGAAGTCGATATCACCAGCGAAGCGCGTAGCGCCTACCTGGCCGGACGTCGGGGGCGCGGGGGACAGCTTGCCACGTGGCAATGGGAGTACACGAAGAGTCTGCCGGCCCGGCATTTTGACAGCGTCGCCGTGATGCAGGCTACGCAGCATACGGACGATTGGTCAGAATCAGCCCGGGAATTCCTACGCGTGCTGAAGCCCGGCCGGCCGATTGCCATCGCTGAAATCACAATGGGCCCCCCGACAATTTCGAAGGCAGGAATTGACCTCCACCTCGAGGCATGGGTTGAAAAAATATTTTCGCGGATTGGCTGGCCGCTCGACCAGACGCCGTACTACAGCCCGGAACAATTGCTCCAGGCGTTTCAAGGCGTCGCCAACGACCCGGAAATATTCACATGGAAAGGACTTGAGGTGTTTTTCGCCCGCAACCTTTAGCGGGGGGTGAATGCGTACTCGCCAGAGCTCGACCGATTTCGACGGAAACGATCGCAATCGCGCTTGTTGAACGGCTCGTGTCGCATTTGCATCGCGTCCTACATCTCAGGATCGCGTCCGGAGGCAACAGAAACCCCGGCCGGACAGCCGGGGTCAGGTGTCTGCCACGGGGGACATCCCAGGTGCAGCGATGGCCCGCGACGAAGGTTCTAATCGTCGCGGGCCTGTGGTGGTGTGGATCTTATTCGCCGCCCCAGGTGCGCTGGGCGCGGAAGATGACGGCGAGGATGCCCAAGTCCTTGACGGTGTAGGTGCCGGTCGGACGCGCGCCGACCTTGGTGGCTAGAGTGACCGTCTGACCTGACATTTCCGACTCGATGCCGGTGTACATCACGTCGACCGCGAACCGTAGACCCGGCAGCGGGAACCAGTCGTGATGCGTGCCGACCGTCCAGAATTTGAAGCTCGGATCGCAGGTCGTCCCGTTGTAGATACCGGAGCCGACAGCACCGCCGCCGTTGCAGAACCAACGGTTGGTCGTCACGGTGTTGTTGTAGTTGACCTCGGTGTAGTTGCCGTAGACCGTGCTCGAGAAGTTGCGGGTCCAGAAGTATTCAAA
>Ga0075420_100000230_pt1 | contig 40693 bp, 45 predicted proteins | sample SoiMetdeltSBSDD4_FD_75296 | JGI IMG/M metagenome (GOLD analysis project Ga0075420, IMG submission 75296) | Bulk soil microbial communities from a Populus tree surrounding site in Tennessee, USA - Soil MetaG P. deltoides SBSDD4 | ecosystem: Environmental > Terrestrial > Soil > Tree plantation...
CGCTTCGTCGGCCACCAGTGCCGGGCCGAGTTCACGGTCAAGGTCGCCGAGCTGGACATCGTGGAGGCGGTGGTCGTGGCCGTGATCGCGGCCGGCGCGGAGGAGATCCAGGGCGTCGAGTACGCCACCAGCCGCACCGCCGAGGTGAAGGCCGAGGCCCGGGCCCTGGCCGTGGCGGCAGCCCGGGAGAAGGCCGAGACGCTCGCGTCGGCGGCCGGCGTCGCCCTCGGCCCCGTGGTCCACATCGAGGACACCGACCCCGACGGCGACCAGCCCGTCATGTACCGCATGGCCTCCACCGCCGCGGACTCGGGCTCCATGAACTTCGCCCCTGGCCAACTCACCCTCACCGCGTCCGTGACCCTCGGCTTCTCCATCTCCCGTTGAGCTTGTTAGCTATCTAGCTAAATAGCTATCATCGGCAACGTGGGCACCGAGACCCCAGACACCGCTGCCGACACCGCCGCCGCCGACGACATCCAGGCCGGCGTCTTCCGGGCGCTCGCCGACGCCACCCGTCGCCAGATCCTCGAGGACCTGCGCGACGGCGAACTGACCGCCGGCGAGATCGCAGGGCGGTTCCCGATCAGCGGGCCGTCGATCTCCCGCCACCTGGGAGTGCTCAAGGCCGCCGGCCTCGTCAGGGAGCGAAGGGAGGCCAACCGCATCCACTATTCGCTCGTCGAGGAGCGGCTGGCGCTGTGCGTCGGCGGCTTCCTGTCGGCCGTGTGCCCCGAGCAGATCGTGCTCCGCCACAGGAGGTCACGGACATGAGGGCACCAACGATCACCGGGACGATCGAGCGGCGGTTGCTGCTGAACTATCGGGTCGACCCCGACGTGGTGCGGGGGCTCCTGCCGGCGCCGTTCCGGCCGCATCTCACGGCCAGTGGAGGCGCGGTGGCGGGCATCTGCTTCGTCGCGCTGCAGCGGCACCGGCCCCGGGGGCTGCCGGCCTTCGTCGGGTTGCGCAGCGAAGGGGCCGCCCACCGGTTCGGCGTCGAGTGGGACGATCCCGAGGCGCCCGACGGGACGCGGGTAGGCGTGTACATCCGGCGGCGGGACACCGGGTCGCTGGTGAACCGGCTGGCCGGCGGGCGCCTGTTCCCGGGGGAGCACGAGCCGGCGACCTTCGTCGTCGAGGACGACCCGCCCCGCCGCCTGCGGATCGCCTTCGCCAGTGGTGACGGCGAGGTGTCGGCCGACGTCACGGTCGAACCCCACGCCGAGCTGCACAGCGCCACCGGGCTGTTCGGCGACCTGGCCGAGGCGTCCGCGTTCTTCGAGGCCGGGGCGCTCGCCTACTCGGAGACCCGCCGCGGCGACTGCTTCCACGGCGTCGAGCTGGCCACGCCCGGTTGGCGGGTCGAGCCTGTGACGGTCGTCGACGCACGGTCGAGCTTCTTCGACGGCATCGGGATGCTCGACGGCGCCCTGCTCATGCGGGGCATCCCGGTGGTCTGGCATCCGCGTCGCCGACTTCGAGCTGAGCTGGCAAGCTCTGCCGGGTGAGCTCGGACTCCTCTGATGTCATCACAGCCGACGACGTCGCCGGACTGAACCGCACCGCGGTCACCCGGACGGCCGCCCTCACCCGCCTCGCCGGGAGCGCCCTGGTCGTCATCGGCGTCGTCGCGCTGGCCAGCGCGATCTTCTTCAGCGTCCGCCAGCAGCAGCGCCTCGACGACGGCGTGTACTTCGGCACCGACTTCGACGCCCGGGACCGGGACGCGCCCTCCTTCCTGGACCGCGTCGACGTCTTCACCCAGACCTTCTCGCAGTGGGCACTGGCCGGGTTGGCGCTGGCGGGCGGCCTCGTGCTGCGGCTGTTCGCCGACTACGCCGTCGCCCGGACCGGCGGCAGCATCACCGGGTACGAGCCGGGCGATCAGCTTCCGGGCGACGACACGCTGGACGCGCCGCAGGTCATCATCACCCCGCCGGAGCCACCTACGACGCCGGAGCCGCCGGCGCCGGGGTGAGCAGGACCACCGGGATCTCCCGGTCGGTCCGGGTCTGGTAGTCGGCGTAGCCCTTGTAGGCCTCGGTGATCTGGGGCCAGAGCCGGGTGCGCTCCTCCTCGGCGGCGATGGTGGCCACCATCGGCTGTTGCGCCTTGCCCTGGTACTTGACCTCGACCTCGGGCTTGTCCCGCAGGTTCAGGAACCAGGCCGGGTGGTTGTCGCCGCCACCCCGCGAGGCGACGATCACGATCGTGTCGCCCTCCTGGACGGGCGACGTCAGCATGACCGACCGGGGCTCGCCGCTCTTGCGGCCGGTCGTCGTCAGCTCGAGGACCGGCATCTTCATCGCCTTCCAGCCGAGCCGGCCGCCGCTGAGCTTCAGCACGACCCGGTGAACGAGGTTCATGCTCTTCAGGAACAAGTCGCTCGGGACCATGCCTCCGGCTTAGCAAAGACGCGCGTCGTCCGCCGCCGAGTGACAAATGACACCTGTGGAATTCCCGACAGGACGTTGTCGCCGCCGCATCGCAGGCTGGCCCCTGTGGGACGACGACGCTCAGTTGCTGCGGGACGCCGCCTTGGCCTTGATCATGCCGGCGACGGTCTGGTCGCCGACGGCGACGTCGATGGCCGCACCCAGCTGGCCGAGGATCTCGTGGAGCTGCGCCCGCTGCTCGGCGTCGAGGGTCTCGAAGATGTCAGCGGCGACGCCGGCCTTCACCCGGCGGCCCGCGGCGAACGCCTCCCGGCCCTGGTCGGTGATCGTGACGACTGTGGCCCGGCCGTCGGCGGGGTCGGGGCTGCGCTGCACGAGGCCGTCGCGCTCCATCAGCTCGATGGTCGAGGTCATGGTGCGAGGCGCGACCTCGATGCACTGGCTCAGCTCGCCCATCCGCAGCGCCCCCTGTTCCACCAGCTGGAACAGGACACGCAGGCGCGCCATGGAGTAGGGAAGGTGCTGGAAACGGCCCTCGACCGCTCGGCGGAGGCCGTGCGAGACGGCGAAGAACGCGTCGGCGATCTCCTCCGGAGGCGGGATGGGAGATTTCTTCGGGCCCATGGCAAAAACCTGGTTGGCGTCGGCGAAGGTACTGAGTACCCTCAGCAATTCCTGAGTGCACTCACGAAGTGGTGAGTGCTCTCACAAAATACCGGGGAGCGAAACACATGCGCGAATGGCAGCTCGATGCTGACGTCGTCCATCGGCGGCGCTGGCTCTCGTTGGTGGTGCTGTGCATCAGCCTGATCGTCGTCATCATCGACAACAGCATCCTCAACGTGGCGTTGCCGACGTTGGGGAAGCCCGTCGCCCGCGGCGGCCTCGGCGCCGCCGACAGCGACCTCCAGTGGATCGTCGACTCCTACGTCCTCGTGTTCGCCGGGCTCCTCATCACGTTCGGCGCCCTCGGCGACCGCTTCGGCCGGTACCGGGCGCTCGCCATCGGCCTCCTGGTGTTCGGGACAGGTTCGATCCTGGCATCGATGGCCGACAACGCCGACCAGCTCATCGCCTACCGCGCCTTGATGGGCATCGGGGCTGCGGCGATCATGCCGGCCACCCTGTCGATCATCACCAACGTGTTCCGCGACCCGCGGGAGCGGGGCCGGGCGATCGGCGTGTGGGCCGGGATCTCGGGCATCGGCCTCGCGATCGGCCCGGTCACCGGCGGCTTCCTGCTGGAGCACTTCTGGTGGGGCTCGGTGCTGCTGGTCAACGTGCCGGTGGTGATCATCGGCCTGGTCGGCGGCTACTTCCTGGTCCCCGACTCCCGTGACCCCGCGGCGCCGAAGGTCGACGTCCCCGGCGCCCTCCTGTCGATCGCCGGCCTGACCACCGTGCTGTGGGCGCTCATCGAAGGGCCGACCAAGGGTTGGCGCTCCGCGCCGGTGCTCGGGGCGTTCGGGCTCGGCTTCCTGATCATCGCCGCCTTCCTGGCGTGGGAGCGGCACACCGACCACCCGATGCTCGACCTCGACTTCTTCCGCCGGCGCCGCTTCTCCGTCGCCAGCGGGGCCATCACGTTCACGTTCATGGCGCTGATGGGCATGATCTTCGGCCTGACGCAGTACCAGCAGTCGGTGCTCGACTACACGCCGCTGCGCGCCGGGGCCAACCTCATCCCGATGTCGATGGTCATGATGGTGCTGGCGCCGCTGTCGGCCCGCTGGGTCGAGCGGCTCGGCACCAGGATCGTGCTCGGCACGGGCCTGCTGGTCGTGTCGTTCTCGATGGTCCTCTTCTCGCTGTTCACGGTCGACACCGCGGCGTGGCAGCTGATCCTGGCCACCATGGTCATGGCGGTCGGGATGGCGCACATCATGGCGCCGGCGACCGAGTCGATCATGGGGTCGCTGCCCCGGGAGAAGGCCGGCGTCGGCTCGGCCGTCAACGACACGACCCGGCAGATGGGTGGCGCCATCGGCGTGGCGCTGCTCGGCAGCCTGCTGGCCACCAGCTACGGCGACCACGTCGACAAGGGCCTGGCCGGTAGCGGCCTGTCGTCCCGGGCGATCGACACCATCGGCACGACCATCCAGAAGGGCATCGACGTCGGCGCCCACACCGACGGCCCGCTCGGCGGCCAGATCATCGACGTGGTCCGGGAGTCGTACGTGACGGGCCTGCACCTGGCGGTGCTGGTGGCCGCCGGCATCCTGGCGGTCGCCGCCGCCGGCGTGTTCGCCTGGCTCCCCGCCCGGGCCGCCACCCCAGCGTCCGACACCGAGCCGGCCCCCGAGCCCGCCGCCGACGACCTGGAACCGGCCTTCGCCGACTGACCCCCACCCCACCCTCCGTCGGGCCGGGAGCTCCCCCTCCCGGCCCGTCAGGCAGCGGGTTCCGTCGGCGTCGGTGCTGGTCCTCTAAGGTCGAGGGGCGGTGGCAGCGGGCGGGAGCGCATGATCCGAAGGCAGGTGACAGGGTCGCTCGAGGAGCGGTTCGCGGCGGGGGACGACAGCGTCCTCGGCCGGGTCTTCGACGAGTACGCCGGGGCGATGATCGCGGTGGCCACCAGCCTGCTGGGAGATCGTGGCCTCGCCGAGGAAGCCACCCAGCAGGCGTTCGTGCAGGCCTGGCGAGCGGCGTCGACCTTCGACCCGGACCGGCCGCTCGGCCCGTGGCTGCGCTCGATCGTGCGCCGCACCGCCATCGACCTCTGGCGCCGGGAGCGCCGCCACCAGGCCCGCAGCCTCGACGACGTCCCCGTCGGCGACCTGCCGTCGGTCGAGCCGCTGTCGATCGAAGCCGTCGCGGACATCTGGACCCTGCGCCAGGCCATCGACGCCTTACCGCCCGCCAGCCGCGAAGTCGTCCGCCTCGCCCACATGGAACAGCTCACCCAACCCGAGATCGCCGAGCGGTTGGGCCTGCCGCTGGGCACAGTGAAGTCACGTACCCACACCGCCTACCGCCAGCTCGCCGCCGCGCTGGCCACCACCGTCGACACCGCTGAGACGACATGACTGAACCGAACCCGCCCACAGCGACGTATTCATTGACGTGAGCGACACGGATCCTCTCGACCCGGCGCTCGCCCGGCTACTGGAGAACCCCGCCCTCTGGGCGGAGGCCTCCTCCGATCTGCGCGAGCGGACGCTGGCTGAGGCTCTCAGGTCCGACACCAACGTGACGGACCTGGGAGCCGCTCGCCATCTCCGAGGTCGGGAGAGCCGAGGGGGTCGAGGTCGACAAGGCCGACGCACCGGCTGGTCGTCCCGGCCGCTGTTGCTGGCCGCCGCCGCGGTCGTGGTCGTGGGCCTCGCCGTCGCCGGCGGGGTCCAGCTGTTGGGCGACACCGCCCCCAAGGGCACCGAGGTCGCGCTGGCGGGCACCGAGGAGGCACCGGCCGCCCGGGCCACCGCCCACCTCCGCAGGGAGCCGGCGGGCGTGTCGGTCACGCTCGAGATCGACGACCTCCCGCCCGCCCCCGAAGACACGTTCTACGAGGCGTGGCTGATCGGCGAGCAAGGCAAGGTCTCGGCTGGGACGTTCCACCAGCGTGGTGACCAGGACGAGATCAAGCTCTGGCTCGGCGTCGACCCCGCCGACTACGACGCGATCAGCGTCACCCGCCAACCCGTCCAGGGCGGCACGACGGCCCAGGGCGTCGTCGTCATGAAGGGCCCGCTCCCCCACTAGCGAACCGCGAGCGCTCCGCTTCCGTACCGCAGACGTGTCGTTACCCGTCTGCCCAGGAGGCTGCGATGAGCTCGCGCTTTGACACCCCGTACCCTGCGCCGTCCCGATCCCAGGCGCCTCTGATCGCGGCGGCGCTCGCCGGCGCGGCGGTGGCCCTGGCGATCGGCACCTACGGCCGGGTCCACACCCCGACCGGCGGCAAGATCACCACGTTCGGCTTCCCGGACGTGCTCTCGATGAAGGCCTGGCTGGCCACCGGCGTCTTCGTCCTGGCGTTGGCCCAGCTCACCAGCGCGCTGGCGATGTGGGGCCACCTCCCCGGCGTGCACACCCGGCCGTCCTGGCTCCCGTTCGTCCACCGGTGGTCGGGCACGGCCGCGTTCGTGCTGTCCCTCCCGGTCGCGTACCACTGCCTGTGGGCGCTGGGCTTCCAGGACACCGACGCCCGGGTGCTCGCCCACTCCCTGGTCGGCTGCCTCTTCTACGGCGCGTTCGCCACGAAGCTGCTCGTCCTGCGCAGCGGCCACCTGCCCCGGATGACGCTCCCGATCGTCGGCGGTCTGCTGGTCACCTGCCTGACCGCGATGTGGCTCACGTCGTCGCTCTGGTTCTTCACCCACGTCGGATTTCCCGGCGTCTGATCGAACCGACCTTCGGCACCTTCCGTATCGACGGCCATGAGCACTCCGATCACAGCAGCACTCGTCGTCTGCGTCGCCGCTGCCGGCGTCGCCGCCGGGGCCCTCTTCCTCGAGGCCGGCGACGACAGCCCGACACCGGCCTCCGCTTCGGTGACGACCACCGCGGCCCCGGCCGCCAACAACACCAACTCCAACAGCGGGGACGGCTACGGCGACTCCCCCGCCGACAACGCCGGCGGCGACGGCGCAGCCCCGAGTGGGGCCCCGGCCACGGCCACCCTCACCGTCAGCGGCTTCCAGTTCAGCGCCATCGAAGTCGCCGCCGGCGGCCAAGTCACCGTCAGCAACCAGGACAGCGCCCCCCACACGGCCACGTCCGACGACGGTGCGTTCGACACCGGGACCATCGAGGGCGGCTCGTCGGCGAGCTTCACCGCCCCCAGCCAGCCCGGCACCTACCAGTTCCACTGCGACATCCACTCGGGCATGAGCGGCACGCTCACGGTCCGTTGAGCCAGGAGACTCCGATGAACAAGACGATGCGCAAGCGCACCCTCACCACCTTCGCAGCGATCATCGCTCTGGCGCTGACCGCGGCGGCATGCGGCGACAAGAAGGACGACGCCAAGACGTCGGCCCCCGCGCCTCCCACGAGCCAATCCGCCGGATCGGGCGCCGAAGTCGTGGTCAACAAAGGCACCTCCGACCTCGGCGACATCCTCGTCGGCAAGGACGGCATGACCCTCTACGGCTTCACGCAGGACATCGACGGCGTCAGCACGTGCTCCGGCACCTGCGCCGATGCATGGCCGCCCGTGCTGGTCGGCGCCAACTGGTCGGTCGGCCCAGGCCTCGACAGCGGCGTGTTCTCCACCGTGAAGCGCGACGACGGCAGCGAGCAGCTCGTGGCCGGCAAGTGGCCGCTGTACTACTACTCCGGCGACACGACCGCCGGTGACACCAAGGGCCAGGGCTCGGGCGACGTCTGGTTCGTCGTCGGCACCGACGCCAAGCTCATCAAGAAGGCGGCGACCGGTGGCGGCAACGGCGGCCAGACTGCAGCCCAAAGCGTGAAGCTGGCCGACAGCCCGCTAGGCAAGATCCTGGTCGACGGCGAGGGCAAGACCCTCTACGGCTTCACCAAGGACGCCAACGGCACCCCGACCTGCAAGGGCGACTGCGCCACCACCTGGCCGGCCGAGCTCGTCGAGGGCAACCCGGTCGTCGGTGACGGCCTCGACTCGAGCGTGTTCACGCTGGTCGACGGGGCCAACGGCGGCAAGCAGCTGAAGGCCGGCAAGTGGCCGCTCTACAACTTCGCCGGTGACTCGGGCCCCGGTGACGTCAACGGCCAGGGCTCGGGCGGCGTGTGGTTCGTCGTCGGCGCCGACGGCAAGTTGATCAAGAACCCCCCGGCCGCCCAGTCGAGCCAGAGCGATTCCGACTACTAGGCCACATCGCAAAACCCACGGCGGGTCACGAGAGGGGTGCCGACCAGGCGCCCCTCTCGTCGCGTCCGGCTTCACACAGGCTGATCCAGCGCTAACCGTTCGATCACATGGGGCGGGGACGATCTCTCCGTGACATCGCTCCGCTGGGCTCTGGGGCTCGCCCTGCTCGTCGTCGCGGCGGCCTGCTCGAAGAGCTCGGACGACTCGACCGACGCCTCCCCGTCAACCACCACGAGGTCCCCGACCTCGACGACGGTGGTGCTCGAGGACGCGGTGCGACCACTCGCCCGCCAGGTCACTCACGGCATGATAGAGGTCGACGGGCGGGAGCGGACCTACCGGCTCTACGTGCCCTCGGAGCTGCCCGCCGGGTCGGTGCCGCTGTTCGTCGGGCTCCACGGCGGCACCGGGTGGGGCGACCAGTTCGCCAGGACCAACCACATCGAGGGGCTGGCCGAGAGCAACGGCTTCATAGTGGTGCACCCCGACGGCGTGAAGATCGGCGACGGGCCGGGCGGCGTGTGGAACGGCGGGGTGTGCTGCGGGGTCGCGGCCCGGCAGGGCGTCGACGACGTGGCGTTCGTCGAGGCGCTCATCGACCGGATCGGTGACGGCTGGGACATCGACTCCCATCGGGTCTTCGCCTTCGGCCACTCCAACGGCGCCATCATGAGCTACCGCCTGGCGTGCGAGCTGCCCGACCGGATCGTCGGGATCGGCGTGGTCGCCGGGACCCTGGGCGTCGATCCGTGCCTGCCCGACCAGCCGGTGTCGGTCATGCACGTCCACGGCGACGCCGACCAGAACCTCCCTCTCGCGGGGGGCCGAGGCAACTTGGGGGCGTCCGGAGTGGACTTCCCGCCGCCCCGCCTGGGCTTCGCCCGCCTCGCGTCGGCCGGCGGCTGCCCCGGCGCCCGCTCGCGCACCGACGGGGACCTCACCATCGAGTCGCGGGAGCCGTGCCGGGCCGGGTCCGCGGCGGTGTTCGTGACGATCGCGACCGCCCCCCACGCCTGGCCGGGCGGGACCCCGATCGTCAGGCCGCGGAGCGGCCCCGGCTACCCGAACTACGACGCCACGACCGAGCTGGTCAGGTTCCTGCTGGCACATCCCCGCCCGTAGCGCAGACGGCCGGCCGGCGGCTCAGCCGACGCTGAAGCCACGCTCCCCGACCGGATCCTGATCGACCACCTCGATCCCGGTCACGACGGCCCGGGGCGGGCCGCTGCGCATCCAGGTCACGAGCCTGTCGACGGCGGCCCGGTCGCCTTCGAGCGCGGCCTCGACCGCGCCGTCGGCCCGGTTCCTGATCCAGCCGCCCACCCCGAGCGCGTCCGCCTCGCGGCGGCATGAGTCGCGGTACCAGACCCCCTGCACCCGTCCCCTGACGACGACTCGGACTCGGACCACGGGCCTCAGTCTGGCGCCGGCGCCGTCCGGCGGGGTGTAAGGGATCCGGCCGTCGTCGGTCAGGACCGTCGAGCCCCTCGTCCCGAGGGGCCCACGAGAGGAGCTGACGATGGAACTGACCAACCGATGTGCCCGGGTCTTCCTGGGTGCCCTGACCCTGGGTGCGGTGCTCGTGCCGACGGCCGCAGCCGCGGACGAGCCCACCTTCGGCGAAGCGACGCCGACCACCGAGCCGTGTCCGCCGCCGCAGGCGACGTGCGAGCCGTGCTTCTCGCTGGATCCCGAGGACTGCCAGCCCGAGCCGTGCCCGCCCCCGCAGGCGACGTGCGAGCCGTGCCTTTCGCTGGACCCCGACGACTGCGCGCCGGATCCGTGCCCGCCCGACGGATGCGTCGCGTGCTTCGTCGACGATCCCGACTGCCCGGGTGACCCCGGCGACGATCCGGGTGACGATCCTGACGACCCGGGTGACGATCCTGGCGGACACGTCGACGAGCCCCACGACCCGTCGGTCCCGGCCGACCCGACCTTCACGGGCTGATGCGCACCACCCCCTGGGCGCTGCTGGCCGCCACCGTCGCTCTCGCAGCGGCGTGTGGCGGCTCGTCCGCCCGAGACGACACCCCTTCGGTGGGGGCGCCGACCCCCACCACGACCACGGCAACCGACCCGGCCACGGCGTCGACGGCGCCGGCGAGCGGCACCTACCTCGTCGCCCGAGCCGACGGGCCGGTGCCCGTATCACCCGCTCCTGCGGCCGAGCCGACGCACGAGCTGTCGGCGACGACCGGGTTCGGGTCGCCGCGAGCGCTGCTCGTCCTCGATCGGAAGGGCCACTGGCTGAAGGTCGCCCTCCCCGAGCGGCCCAACGGATCGCACGGCTGGATCCGCAGCGACGACGTCGAGCTGCGGGAGATCGACGAGCACGTCGACATCGATCTCGCAGCCAAGACGCTGACGCTGGTCGACGCTGGCACCACCGTGCTGACCACGCCCATCGCCATCGGTGCACCCGACGCGCCGACACCGACCGGCTCGTTCTACGTCGTCGACAAGCTGGACACCGGCGACCCCGACGGCGCCTACGGGCTGTTCGCCTTCGGGCTGTCGGCCCACTCGAACGTCATCACCGACTTCGCCGGCGGCGACGGCCAGGTGGGCATCCACGGCACCAACGACCCGTCGAGCATCGGGCAGGCCGTCTCCCACGGCTGCATCCGGGTGCCGAACGAGGTGGCGCAGGTGCTCGAGGAGCGCCTCCACCTGGGCACTCCGGTGACGATCGGGTGAGCGGTGTGCTGGGATGAACGGCGTGCGGGCACACACCGCCGACGACGCCGAGTTGGCGCGGCGGGCCACGGCAGGAGACGGCGAGGCCTTCGGCCAGCTCTTCGAGCGGTGGTTCGACCGCGCCTTCGACGTCGCCTGGCACGTGGTCCGCAACCGCGACACCGCCGCCGAGGTGACGCAGGACGCCTTCGCCGCCGCGTGGCAGCAGATCGCCACGCTGCGCCAGCCCGAGTCGTTCGGCGGCTGGCTGCTGCGAATCGCCCGCAACCGGGCGCTCAACCGCCTCGGTCGAGAGCAGCGCTCCCGGCCGCTCGGCGACGAGGAGGCGCTGGTCGTGCTGGACGGTGAGCACCGCGCGTCGTCCGACCCGGGCGCCGTCGTCCCGGAGCAGGAGCGCGACGACCTGGTGTGGGCGGCGTCCGCCGCGCTCGGCCCGGACGACGCCAGCCTGCTGAGCCTGCACCTTCGCCACGGCCTGGACGCCGGCGAGCTGGCGTCGGAGCTGGGAGTCGCGCCAAACGCCGCCCACCAGCGGCTGTTCCGGCTCCGGAAGCGACTGGGCGACGCCATCGGGTCGTGGACCCTGTGGCAGCGGGGCTCACCGGCGTGCGCGGCGCTGCAGACCGAGCTGGCGAACGCCGGCCTCACGCGGTTCGACCGGGCGGCGGCGGCGCTGATCTCGGCCCACACCGAGACGTGTGACGACTGCCGGTCCCGCCGGCAGCTCGTGCTCAGCCCCGAGGCCCTCTTCGCCTCGGCCCCGCTCGTCGTCGGCGGCCCGACCCTCAAGGCCAAGACGGCCGAGTCATTGCGCTCGTCGGGCGTACCCGCCTCGTCCGGGCATCGGGGGCGGCTGGGGCCACGCCTGGCGGCGGCCGGGTTCATCGCCGTCGCCACGATCGTCACAGCATTGTTGACAATCCAGACACAATCCGGTGGCAATGATGCGCGCACTTTGGCGCACGATGCTGCCGAGGACGAGCCGGCGACGGATCCGAGCCTCGGACCGACGACCACCGACGCTCCGGACACCACACCGGGCACATCCCCGATGGGGACGGGATCGACGCAGCCGCCGCTCACACCACCGGGCGGGTCACCGAGGACCACGACGCCCTCAACCCGGGCGACCACCACCACGTCGACGACCTCGTCGACAACCACCACGTCCCCTCCCCCGCCGGCGCCTCCGGTGATCAGCGGCTTCCGGGTGACACCGGTCGCCGGGTCTTGCAGCGGGAGTCGGCGGCGGGTGACCTTCGTCTGGCAGAGCACGGGCGCCACCAGCGCCCTCCTCGGCCCCGCCGGCGGCATCGCCCAACCGGTCGACCCCGACGACACCCTCACCACCTGCGCGGTCCGGGGCGAGACGTGGACCCTCCAGGTCACCGGCCCCGGCGGTCGCACCACCAAGCAGGCCACCGTGCCCTCGTAGCCCCGGAAACGGTGGCATCCTCAACCGGGATGGCTGACATCACGGCGTTCGCAGACCTCGTGCCCCTCGACAACGGCCTCAGCGTCGTCGTCACCCTGCGGGCCGATGGCAGTCCCCACACGACGGTCGTCAACGCCGGCGTCCTGCCCCATCCGACGACCGGGGACGACGTCGTCGCGTTCGTCGCCGCGGGCAACACCCGCAAGCTCGTCCACCTCCGCGCCGACCCCACCATCGCGGTCGTCGTGCGAGCCGGCTGGCGGTGGGCGGCCGCCGAGGGTCAGGCCCAGCTCGTCGGGCCCGACGATCCTCACCCCGACGTGGACGACGAGCGCCTGCGGCTGCTGCTCCGCGAGATCTTCAGCGCGGCCGGCGGCACCCACGACGACTGGCCGACGTTCGACCGCGTGATGCGGGACGAGCGCCGCACCGCCGTCTTCGTCACTCCCACCCGGGTCACGACGAACCCGGGCTGACGGAGGTCAGCGCGAACACCGGGTGGCGGGGCGCTTCGGCGGCGAAGGCATCGTCGGAGGAGTCCGGCCTCACGTCGAAGTAGGCCTTGACGAACCGGCTCGCCGGCTTCAGCCCGAGGTAGCGCCGGAGCACGGGGGCCGCGTCGGCCGGTGCGAGCTCGGTGGCGGTGAACGTCTGGGACTCGCCCCGGGTCAGGGTCACCTGGCCGGTCGCCCGGACGTTGCGCACCCAGCCGACCTCGCCGAACGGCGACACCAGCCAGTGCCCGTCGTCGTCATCGACCGACCCGACCGGCACGACCGGCGTGCTGTACGGCTCGCCCGTCTTGCGCCCGTGCACGGTGAGCAGCCGCATGAACCCGGGCCCCCGCCCCTTGCGGAGCTGGGAGGTGAGGAGCTTGTTGGCCATCTTCTGCCCGAAACCGGGCTTGTAGGTCTTTGCCATGGAGAAAAGGATAGACATCGAATCGTTAGATGTCTATCCTTTCGCTCATGACGGCAACCGGCCCTCCCGCCACCGAACCGATCGGGCTGCAGCTGACCCGCACCTCCAAGGTCGTGAGCCGCGCGTTCGACGCCGCGCTCTCCGAGGCCGGCGGCACGCTGCCGATGTGGCTGGTGCTGATGTCGCTGAAGCGCCAGGAGCACACGGCCCAGCGCCAGATCGCCGAGGCGGTAGGCATCGAGGGCCCGACGCTGACCCATCACCTCAACCGCATGGAGGCCGACGGCTACGTCACCCGCACCCGTGACCCGCAGAACCGCCGGGTCCACCGCGTCGAGCTGACCGAGCGGGGCGAGCAGGCGTTCCACCGGCTGCTCACCGTCGTCATCGCCTTCGACCAGCGGTTGCGCGCCGGCTTCACCGACGAGGAGCTCGCCACCCTCGCCGCCCTGCTGAGCAAGTTGCGAGCCAACGTCGCCACTCCCGACGAGACCCTGGAGGTCGCCCCGTGAAGCTCGTGCTGCATCTCTCCCACTACAACTGGGCCGCCGCGCCCGAGCAGTACGCCGAGGTGCTCAGCGATGTCGCGGCGCAGGCCGAAGAGGGCGGCCTCGACGGCATCGCCGTCGCCGACCACGTCTGGCAGCACCCGATCATGGGCGGGCCCGAGGCCGACCTGCTCGAGGCCTACACCACCCTCGCCTACCTCGCCGCCCGCACCCGCTCGGTCCGCCTGCTGACGGTCGTCACCGGCGTGCACTTCCGCCACCCCGCGGTGCTGGCGAAGACCGTCACCAGCCTGGACGTCCTCTCCGGCGGTCGGGCGTGGCTCGGCATCGGCGCCGGCCACTACGAGGAGGAGTGCACCGGCCTCGGCGTCCCGTTCCCGCCGCTGGCCGAACGCTTCGAGCTGCTCGAGGAGACCCTGGGGGTGTGCACCCGGCTCTGGTCCGGCGAGCACGGCGACGACGGCGCCTTCCACGGCCAGCACGTCGACGCGGCCCGGCTGCTGCACCTCCCCCAGGCCCTGCAGCGCCCGCACCCGCCGATCCTCATCGCCGGCACCGGCGAGCGCCGCACCCTCCCGCTCGTCGCCCGCTACGGCGACGCCTGCAGCCTGCGCCCCGGCCCCGAGATCCCCGCCCAGCTCGACACGCTCCGGCAGCTGTGCGACGAGGCCGGCCGCGATGTCGCCGAGATCGAGCGCACCTGCGCCTACGCCTTCGACCCCGACGACGGCGGCCCGCAGTGCGAGCAGCTGCTCGACCAGCTCCGCTGGCTGGCCGGGCTCGGCATCGACACGGTCATCGGCCGCGTCGACGGCGACGACCCCCGCCGCGCGGTCGATCGCCTCGCCCGCCATGTCGTGCCCCGCGCCGACGAGATCGAACCCGCCTGACCCGCCCGATCCCCCGACACGAGAGAGGACCTGAAGATGGACGATGTCACCACGTTCCTGTCCGCCTGGTGCGACGCCGAGCGCACCCGGGACACGGCGTTCCTCGTCGCCAACCTCACCGAGGACTTCGTCGGCGTCGGGCCGCTGGGCTTCACGCTGCCCAAGCCCGCCTGGATCGGCCGCCACCAGGGCGACGACCTGCACTACGAGACGTTCGCCCTCGACGAGATCGACGTCCGCAGCTACGGCCCCGTCGCGGTCGTGGTCGCCCGCCAGGACGCCAAGGGCACCTTCCAGGGCAACCCGACCCCCGAGGCCCTGCGCCTCACGCTCGTGCTGACGAGCGAGGGCGGGGGCGACGGCGACGGCGACTGGCGCCTCGCGGGCATCCACATGAGCTTCGTCGCCGGCACCCCCGGCGCGCCGCCGATCCCCGGCGGTCCGCCGCCTTCCCGCTGACCGGCGGAGATCGGGAGGCGGCGGCGCCTCCCGATCTCGCCGGCGCGGTGGTCAGTGGCGGACGGTCGAGGTGGGCTTGGGCGACTGGTTCTTGACCGGGATGTCGCCCGGCTCGATCGGCGGGCCCGGCGGGGTCGGGACGCCGTAGCTCAGGTCACCCTTGAGGATGTAGTCGGCCCCGTGGTCGGTGAAGCGGTAGTCGAGGCACTGCTCGAACGGCTCACCGAGGTTCACGATCGTCTGCTCCGTTCCGATGTTGTGGTCGTGCAGGAGGCCGAGCACGCCCGAGCCCGCCCTGATCGTGGCGCGCACCTCCGCCTCGATGTCCGCCCTGAGCTGGATCAGGTCCTCAGGGGCGGGCTCGAACTTGAGCTCGACGAGCATGTCGCGGACGAAGTCGTTGATCGTGTCGGCGGCCGCGTCGTACGCGTCGGCGATGACGCTGTCCCTCGTCGTGCCGTTCTCCCACGCCACGACGACGACGCCGGCCGTGGCGAGACCGAGGAACGGCGACACCTCGCGGCTGATGTCGAGGTCGCTGGGCACCGCGGTGGTGTCGCCCTTCTTGAACTTCTGGCCGCCGAGGTTGTCGCTTGTGCACGGCTTGCGGATGACGAAGTCGTGAGAGGTGAGGGACTTGCCGTCGATGACGATGCCGAACACCCACAGGTAGGGCTTGTCCTTATCGATGTCGTGCTTCTTCAGCACCTCGAACTCGTTCCATTTGATGGTGAGGCTGGTCATGGCCGGCACCGTCGGGCACGGCCGTAAACGGGCTGCAAACCTGGGAACCTGGTCGTTGCCAGGGGGCGGCGATGGCCACGAAGGGCGACAACCAGGACCGACCGACGCATCGGGCGCCACGGGTCGCGCACGCGGTGGTGCGGGCGGGTGCGCTCGCCGTGCTCGAACGGCGCTGGGACCACCGGGTGACGACGGTCGTAGCGGACGCCGGGTTCGGCAAGTCGGTGCTCATCGGACAGGCCGTGCGCGCCAACGAGGCCCGACCCCGGGGCATCGAGGGCTGGGTGTCCTGCCGCTCGGGCGTCGAGACACCCGACCGCCTCGTCGCCGCCGTTGAGGAGGCGTTCGCCCTGGCCGCGGGCGACGAGGCGTCCACGCCCCTCGGCCGACTGCAAGGTGTCTTCGCCGAGGTCGCGCCGTTCGAGGTGTCCCTCGTCCTCGACGATGTCGAGCTCCTCAGCCCAGGGTGCGCGGAGCTGCTCGACGACCTGCTGCGGCTGCCGCCGGCGAACCTGCACCTCGTGCTGGTGGGGCGGCCCCCGCTGCCGAAGATCCCGCTCGCCCGGTTCCGCGCCGCCGACGACCTCCTGGAGGTCACCGCCGAGCACCTCCGGTTCGACGACCGCGAGGTCGCCGCGCTGGCCGCCAACCTGGGCGTCACGCCGCCCCGAGCCGACCTGGCCGGCTGGCCGGCGCTGGTCCGGTTGGCGCTCTCGTCGCCGGAGGGATCGGTCGGCGACTACCTGTGGGAGGAGGTCATCAGCGCTCTCGACGCGGACGACCGCCGGGCGCTGCTGGCGCTGTGCCTGCTCGGGACGTCGACGGCCGACGAGGTGGCGGACGTCAGCGGTCGGTCCGTCGACCCCGATGGGTTCTGTGCCCGGGTGCCGCTGGTGCACCAGGCCGGCGGGCGGTTGGTGGCCCACGAGCTCTGGCTGCCGTTCCGGGCATGGCTCGGCTCGCGGGCCGAGCTCGCGGCGATGGCGACGATGGCGGGCGCCGTCGTTGCCGCGCGGGGCGATCCGCTGGCGTGGGGCGAGGTCGCCCTCCGCTCGAGGGACGCCTACGGGCTGCGCCGGGCCAGCGTCGCCCTGGTCCGCGGCACGTTGGGCAGCCTCCCGGTCGAGGTGGCCGAGCGCTGGCTGGCCGGACTCGGGGCGGATCCGGTCGGGAGCGACAGCCCGGAAGCTGCGCTGCTCGATGCCGCGCTGACCCACGCCCGCGTCGCGGTCGAGCCGCCGAGCGAGGTCTTCGACCTGCTCGTCGACCGGTTCATAGCCGAGGACGACCCGCCCGGCGCCGCGGTGACCGTGGCGCTGGCCGCCTTGGCCGCCGAGGCCCGCGGCGACCTCGGCCATCTCGTCGTGCTCGCCGTGCGGGCTCGGCTGCTGGCGGAGCAGCACACCGACCCGGCGCTCGACCTGCTGGTCGCTGCGGTCGACGCCACGGCGGCGGCCATCGGGGGCGACCTCGCCGCCGGCATCGCGCGCCTCGAGGAGGCCACCGCCGCCGCGCCGCCGGAGGAGCACTTCGAGGCACTGGTCCGCCTGCACTGGCACCTCCTGCTGTTGGCCGGCCGAGCCGCCGAGGCGGCCGAGCTGGTGGCCGACCTGCACTCCCAGCCCGGCGCCGCGGTGCAGCGGGAACTGGAGGCCGTGGCGCGCTGGCTCGACGGCGATCCGGGCGCCCTGCTCAGCGGGCCGGCAGTCACCGGGCCCGAGCGCTACCAGGCCCTCAGCGACCGGGATCGCTTCGACCAAGCGTCGTTCGTCGCAGTGATCGCCGCGTCCGCGGGCGACGTCGAGGCGGTCGACCGGGCACTGGACGTCCTCGAATCCTCGCCGTTCTCGGCGGTGACCAGCGGGCCGGACGCAGCGATGGTCGCCCAGGCCCGGGCGTGCCGGGCGATCCTCGCTCACGACGACGCCGGCGCCACCGCCATGGTCGGCGGGCTGCTGGCCGCGGCGCCGCTCGACCCGTTCACCGACGCCTACCTGCGCCGCAGCCTCGCGGTGCCCTACGTCTGCTCCGCCGAGCTGCGGGAGCGGTGGGACGCCGCGGACCTCGGACCGGCGCAGCAGCGCGCCCGGGACGTCGCCCGTGCCCTGCTCGACGCCAGGGCGGGCCACCTGCGGTCGACCGCTCCGGCTGCACACGACACTGTCGCCACGGTGCTGCCGCTGCCGTGGTCGGTCGAGCTGGCAGCCCGGGTCGCGGGCGCGAACACCGCTTGGGGCGCGGCGCTCGCCGTCCGGCTGGTGGACCTCTTCGGCGACGCCGCGACGGCCGCACTGGCCTCCGCCGCGGACGAGCACCAGGAGGACCCGCGCCTACGCCGGGGCGCGCAGCGGGTCCGGCGGGCGGTCCCGTTGCGGCCCTCGGAGCCCGTCGAGGTCCGGGTGCTCGGGCCGCTGGAGGTCCGGCGGGACGGGCGGCCCGTCGACGCCCCGGAGCTGCGCCGATCACGGGTACGGCAGCTGCTCAGCCTGCTGGTGGTCGAGCGGGCCGTGACCCGCGAGCGGGCGATCGACGCCCTCTGGCCGGACGTCGACCTCACCAGCGGCCGGGCGAACCTGCGGGTCACGCTCGGGCACCTGCAGCGGGTGCTCGAACCGGGGCGGGCGACCCGCTCGGCGCCGTACTTCCTCCGGGTCGACACCACCCAGCTCCGGCTGGCCGAGGTCGCCGGGCTGGACGTCGACCTGTGGGAGGTCGACCAGCTGCTCGCGGCGGCCAACGAGGCAGCCCGCCACGGCGACCAGGCCGAGCGCGTGACGATCCTGCGGGAGGTGGTGCGCCGCTGGCGCGGGCGGCCCCTCCCCGACCTCGACCACCTGGCCGAGCCGAGCCATGTCGGCCCCAGAGTCGGGGCCCGGCTCGTCGACGCCACGCTCGCCCTCGGCGAGCTGGAGCTGGTCGCCGGCGCGCCCGACGCCGCCACGCAGCTGGCCGAGCGGGCCCTCGACGACGATCCCTACGACGAGCGCGCTCATCGGCTCGCCATCGCGGCTGCGCTCCAGTCCCGCGATCGCTCCCGCGCCACTGCCGCGGTCGAGCACCTGCACGAGGCCGTCGAGGAGCTCGGCCTCGAACCCGACCCGACGTCGCAGATGCTGCTCCACAACACCGCCCGCTGGCTTGGTCGCCGCGGGCGGCGGTGAGGAAGCACTGAGGGTGGTTGCGCAGCCGCACCAAATGTCTGCCGATCCCAGGAACGGGTAGGCATGACGTGTGAGTGTGCAAACGAGTGACGTCAACCGCGTGACGGCCATCGACACTCCGGCGCGACCACAACGGCTGGACCCTCGATTCGCTGAATACCACCGGAACCGCGACCATGCTTTGCGGAACCGACTGATCGAGGAGCACCGCTGGCTGGCGGTGCACTGCGCTCGCCGATTCGCCCACAAGGGCGAGCCGATGGACGACCTGATCCAGGTCGCGATGCTGGGCGTGCTGAAGGCGATCGACCGCTTCGACCCGGAACGTGGTGTCATGTTCACCACGTTCGGTGTTCCCACCATCGTCGGCGAGCTGCGTCGCCACTTCCGCGACCGCACATGGACGCTGCACGTGCCCCGCGGGGCCAAGGAGCTCTACCAGATGATCGGCGGCGTGGTCGACGAGCTGCACCAGACCCTCGGCCGGTCACCGACCGTGCCGGAGATCGCGGAGCGAGCCGGCCTCACGGTCGAGGAGACGTTGCAGGCCTTCGAGGTCGGCGATGCCTACCGCGGCGTCCCGCTGGCGCCGCCGAACGACGACGAGGACACCCCCGACGCCATCACCCTCGGCACCACCGACCGGGGCTTCAACTCCGTCGAGGCCAAGCTCACCGTCCGGACGCTGCTCGAAGCCCTACCGACCGAGCGGGAGCGCATGATCGTGAAGCTCCGCTTCGTCGACGGCCTTACACAGTCGGAGATCGGCAAGCGCATGGGCGTGAGCCAGGTCCAGATCTCCCGCCTGCTGCGGGCGTCCCTCGAGAAGATGCGTCGCCGCCTCAACCAGGCCTAGCCGTCCGGAGAGATCACGCGAGCAGGCGCAGCAGCCGCTCGCGGGTCTCGGCCCAGAGCGCGTCGAGCGAGCGGTGGGTGCCGCCGTTGCTGATCCGCAGGAGGGCGAGGCCCCGGATCGTGGCGAGAGCGAACACCACGTCGTCGCCGAAGCTCGGGCGCCGTGCGAACGCGCCGAGGGCGACTTCGGCCTCCCGGGCGATCGCCGCCATGACGTCGTGCTCGACACGGTGGAGGCGCTCGCGCAGCTCGGGGTCCGTCCGGGACGCGACCCACAGCTCGAGCGCGGCGTCGAACGCAGGGCCCTGGTGCTCCTCCCAGAGCACGTCGAGCGCCTCGCCGAGCGAGACCGGGCCCAGGGCGAAGTGGGCGTGCACCGCGCGGACCCGCTCGTCCGCGAGGTGGGCGAGGGCCGCGCTGACCAGCTCGGCCCGGGTGCGGAAGTACGGGATCTGCGCGCCCCGGGAGACGCCGGCGACCTCGGCGATCCGCCCCGTGGTGGTGTTGGTGTAGCCGTAGGCGACCAGGCACTCGATGGTCGCGTCGAGGAGCGCGGCGCGGGTCTCGGCGCGGCGGTCGGCCTGCGTGCGGGGCTGTCGGGACGGGGCGGGGGACGCGCTGCCCATGAGGGGACCCTAGCGGCGCCTACCTGCACTTATGTAGATATATGCAGACCTGCATGTTATGGTCGCCGCCGTGCGGGGGGATCGACGGGCCTGCGGGCCGCGCTACGGGAGATCGTCGCGAGGGCTGTTCGCGGTGGGCGTGATGCTGGGCTCGCTGGCACTCGCGCCCGCCCACGCGGTCGCCGCCGAGGCGGGCGCCCGGCTCGAGACGTTCGAGCTGCCGACCAGGCGTGTCGACCCGTCGACGCCCGGCGGCACGCTCGAGGACGGCCGCACCGTCCCCAAGGTCCACGTCCTCCTGCCCGACGGCTACGACGACCACCCCGACCGCCGCTACCCGGTGCTGTGGCTCCTGCACGGCGCCAACGGCGGCACCGACACCTGGATCCCCGGCATCGAGACGCTCGCGAAGGACCTGCCGGCGATCGTCGTGATGCCCGACGGCGGGCGCTTCGGCATGTACACCGACTGGTGGAACGACGGCACCCGCGGCGACCCCGCGTGGGCCAGCTACCACCTGGAGAACGTGCGCAACGAGGTCCAGCGCCGCTACCGGATCCGGCCCGGCCGCCGCTGGCACGCCATCGCGGGCATCTCGATGGGCGGGCAGGGGTCGCTGCGCTACGCCGCCATGCTGCCGGGCTACTTCGGCTCCGTCGCCACGTTCTCGGCCGCCCTGCCCGACATGCAGTCCGACGCGGCGCACGCCGGGCTCTCGGCGCTGGCTCCGGACGACGGCCCCCGCCGGGCCGACTACGAGGCGATCTTCGGTGCGCCGGACAGCGCGTACGCCGAGGCCAACAACCCGACGGCGCTGGTGGCGAACTACGCCGCGACCCGCATGTACATGACCTCCGGCGACGGGACCAACTGCCCGCAGGACCCCCACGGGGCCACGTACACGCTCGACCAGGCGACCGAGACGGTCCTGAACTCACAGCAGGCGCCGTTCGCCGCGGCGGCCGAGGCGGCGGGCGCCGACGTGACCGCGGTGACGACCTGCGGCGTCCACACCTTCGGCGTGTGGGACCGCGCCTTCGCCGACGCCCGGAAGTGGGGGTTCTTCGAGGCCCCGGCGAAGCAGCCGCGGACCTGGACGTACCGGACGGGCGGCGTGCGCGGCCACATGTGGGGCCTGCGGTTCCGCTTCGACGAGCCGCCGGCGGCCGTGGTCGACTTCGCTCGCGACGGCCGCACGCTCACGGCGACGGGCATGGGCCACGTCCGGATCACCGGCCGTCCCGGCTGCGAGCTGAGCGCTGACCTGCCGTTCACGCGAGACCTGCCCCGCGCCTGCTTCGGCCGATCCGGCTGAGAGGCCGACTAGGGCTGCAGGCGCACCGGGAGGTGCTTGATGCCGCCGATGAAGTTGGAGCGGAGCCGGTCGGGCGCGCCCAGTTGCTCGACCCGGGGCACGCGGGCGACCAGCTCCTCGAACAGCACCCGGATCTCCAGGCGGGCCAGCTGGGCGCCGAGGCAGAAGTGGGGGCCGCCCCCGCCGAACGCGATGTGCGGGTTGGGGTCGCGGCCGATGTCGAAGCGGAACGGGTCGTCGAACACGTCCTCGTCGCGGTTGGCCGAGATGTACCAGAGGCTGATCTTCTCGCCGGCCTTGATGGTCACGTCGCCCAGCGTGACGTCCTGACGGGCGTTGCGCCGGAAGTACATCACCGGCGAGGCCCAGCGCAGGATCTCCTCGGTCGCCGTCCCGATCAGGCCGGCAGGGTCGGCGGCCAGCCGCTCGTACTGGTCGGGGTGCTCGAGGAAGGCGTTCATCCCGTGGGCGATGGCGTTGCGGGTGGTCTCGTTGCCCGCCACCGACAGCAGCATGAAGAAGAGGTTGAAGTCGAGCTCGGACAGCGTGTCGCCGTCGACCTCGGCCTGGAGCAGCGTGGTGACGATGTCGTCGCGGGGATCGGCCCGGCGCTGCTCGGCCAGCTGCTGGGCGTACATGAACATCTCCAGCTGTGCCTCGGCAACGAGCGACTGGTCGACGAGGTACTCGGGGTCCTCGGAGCCGACCATGCGGTTGCTCCAGTCGAACAGCTTGTGGCGGTCCTCACGGGGCACGCCGAGCAGCTCGGCGATGACCTCGAGCGGCAGCTCGGCCGCGATGTCGACCACGAAGTCGCACTCCCGCTTGGCGATGGCCTCGTCGAGGATGCCGGCGGTCAGCTCCCGCACATGGGTCTCCAGCGCGGCGATCATGCGGGGCGTGAAGCCGCGGTTGACCAGCTTGCGGTAGCGGGTGTGGTCGGGCGGGTCCATGAAGAGCATCATCGAGCCCGCCGCTTCGGTGCCCGGCGGGGCCTCGAGGGGCCCTTCGAGGCCGACGACGCCGCCGAGCTCCTGGGACGACGAGAACGACGCCGCGTCGCGGTTGCAGGCGGTGATGTCGGCGAGCTTCGTGATCACCCAGAAGCCGGGGCCGTCCGGTTCCTCGTGCCAGTGGACCGGCGCGTGCTCCCGCAGCCAGGTGAACCACTCGTGCGGGATCCCCTGGGTGAAGCGGTCCCGGTCGAGCAGGTCGATCTGGTCGATGGTCACCATGGTTCGCCATCCCCCTCTCGTGCGGCCCCCGCCCGAGCCCGGAGCCTTCGTTTTCAGAACCTGTTCTAGTCCGTCAGGTGGGGATCTCGCGGTTCGAGTAGAAGGGCGCCTGGAAGGGGAGGGCGTCGGCCAGCCAGGTCTGGACCGCCCGGTAGGTCTTGGCGTAGAAGCCGGCCTCGTAGGCGGGCGGGGTGACCCACCAGCTGACGTCGACGTCGTGGGCCAGCACCTCGTCGGTCAGCGGGGTGCGGCCGCCCATCGGATAGAGGTAGAGGCAGCCGAGGTAGCCGCCGTCGCTGTCCCGCAGCACGTAGGTGAACGAGCCGTGGTCGCGGAACTCGCACTCGTGCCATACGGCGTCGACGTAGTTGTAGTCCTCGGTGACGGCCTCGGTGGGCCACTTGCCACCGCGGGTGCGGCGGATGAGGTCGAGGCTGGCGTTGATTCCGGCGACGTCGTCGGCGAGGTCGTCCCTGGTCAGGGCCCGCGCCCGGAGGTCCTCGTAGGCCAGCTCCCGGGGCATCTCGAAGCCAGGCGGGACGACGAGGCGCCTGACGAAGCCGCGCAGGTCCATCACGCACCCGCCCGGTAGGTGAGGACGACGATGCCCGAGGCGAAGGTGGTGACGTCGTCGACGGTCAGGCTCGTGTGCACGTCGGCGCCCCAGATCATGTCGTCGGTGGTGCCGACCCCGGCAAGGACGGGATGGACCCAGAGGCAGAGCACGTCGAGGAGGCCGTGCTGCACCAAGGTCTTGGCGACCGGGCCGTAGCCGTGCATCAGGATGTCCTTGCCCGGGGCGTCCTTCAGCTTGCGCACCTCCTCGACGAGCTCACCGCGGACGATCGTGGTGTTCGCCCAGGCGGCGGCCGTCTCCGCGGTCGCGGTGGTGGAGACCAGGTACTTGGCCATCGCGTTGATCCCGTCGGCGTACTCGCCGTCGCGGCCCGGCCATGTGCCTGCGTAGATGTCGTAGGTGTGGCGGCCGAGGAGCAGAGCGTCGCTGGACCGCAGCTGGTCGAGGGCGAGCGCCTGCATCTCGTCGTCGATGTAGTCGAAGTGCCAGCGGTCCATGTGGTTGACGATCCCGTCGAGGCTGACGAACGTCGAGTTCACGATCCTGCGCATGGCGGCTTGGTTACCCGTTCACCGCATCCCTGTATTGAACGAAAACGGCATCCAGGGACCGGCGTCAGGGCATGCGGCGTTGACCGCGGCGGAGGAGGCGGAGCCAGCGGTAGCCGTAGCGGTCGAGCTCGAGGGTGACCTCGGACGGGTCGTCGATCTCGTGGTAGCCGCCGTCCAGCAGGTCCTGCAGGGCGACGGCGTCGGCATCGCCGTCCTCCTCGGCGTCGAGCCGGATCCGGACGCGGCAGGGCTCGGGGGCGAAGTTGTGCAGGGCGATGACCGTGGCGCCGTCCCAGTCGCACCGATGTGCCAACACTGCTGGCACATCATTGTCAACAACCTTGCTACAACCCAGTCCGAGCTCGGGCGTCTCCCGGCGCCGCCGGATGAGGCGCTCGAACCAGTTGAGGAGCGACTCGGGGTCGCGCCGTTGGTCGACGACGTTGACGGCCAGCGGTCCGTACTCGCCTTCGGGGATCGGGTTCGGGAAGCCCTCGGGGTCGGCGGTCGAGAACCCGGCGCCCGGCTCGTCGGACCACTGCATCGGGGTCCGCACCGCCTCGCGTTCGTCGGCGGCCAGGTTCTCCCCCATGCCGATCTCCTCGCCGTAGAACAGCACCGGCGTCCCGGGGAGCGAGAACAGCAGGCTGTATGCCATCTTCAGCCGGTCGACGTCGCCGTCAAGCATCGGCGGCAGGCGGCGGCGCAGGCCCCGGCCGAAGAGCTGCATGTCCGGCTCGGGCCCGAAGGCGTCGAAGACCTCCTGGCGTTCGTCGTCGGCGAGCTTGTCGAGGGTGAGCTCGTCGTGGTTGCGCAGGAACGTCGCCCACTGCGAATCGAACGGCACCGGCGGCAGCGAGCGCATCGCCTCCTCCACCGGCCCGGCGTCCTGACGGGCCATCGCCAGGTAGATGCTCTGCATCACGGTGAAGTTGAAGACGAGGTGCAGCTCGTCGCCGTCCTCGTCACCGAAGAACGCCCGCTGCTCCTCGGGGGCCAGGTTGACCTCACCCAGCAGGATCGCCTCCCCCTTGCGCCGGGAGATGAACGCCCGCAGCTCCTTCAGGTAGCGGTGCGGGTCGACCTCGGGCGCTCCGGTGATGCCCTCCGTCTCGATCAGGAACGGCACCGCGTCGACCCGGAACCCGCTGACGCCCAGCTGCATCCAGAAGCCGACGATGCGGGCGATCTCGTCGCGCACCGCCGGGTTCGCGATGTTGAGGTCGGGTTGGTGGGCGTAGAAGCGGTGCAGGTAGTACTGCTTCGCCTTGCGGTCGTAGGTCCAGAGGCCGCCCTGCTCGCCGGGGAACGTCTCGGTCATCTCGCCGTCATCGGGCTTGTCCTCGGACCACACGTACCAGTCCCGGTGGCGTGACGCCGGGTCCGACCGGGCCGACTGGAACCACGGGTGCTCGGTGGAGGTGTGGTTCACGACCAGGTCGATGATCACCCGCAGCCCCCGGTCGTGGGCGGTCCGGACGACCTCGACGAACTGACCGAGGTCGCCGAGCCGGCCGTCGACGTTCAGGAAGTCGGTGATGTCGTAGCCGTCGTCGCGGTCGGGGGTCGGGTAGAAGGGCATCAGCCACAAGGTGGTGACGCCGATGCCGGCCAGGTAGTCGATGCGGTCCGCCAGCCCGGCCAGGTCGCCGACCCCGTCGCCGTCGCCGTCGAGGAACGTCTCGACGTCCAGGCAGTAGACGACGCCGTTCTTCCACCACTGGTCGCTGGTCGTGCGGATGCTCATGACCCTTCGCCCTCTCGCAGTTGGGGCAGCACCTTGTCCCCGTAGACGTCGATGAACCCGGCCTGGTCCTGGGGCACCTGGTGCACGTACAGCTCGTCCACCCCCAGCTCGAGCAGCTCGTGGAGCCGCTCGGCGTGGCGCTCCGGCTCGGACGACACCAGCACGCTGTCCCGGAGGTCGTCCGGCCGGACGTGGTGGGCCGCGATCTCGAACTGGTCGACCAGCTCGATGTCGGCCATCAGCGCGGAGGGGAACACGTTGGTGCGCCACTGGTCGAACGCGCCGGCCAGCGCCGTGGCCTCGTCGGGCGCCCACGCCACCTTCACCTGCACCACCAGCGGTCGGCCCTCGCCGCCACCCTCGCGGAAGGCGTCGACGATCCGGCGCAGTTGCTCGGTGTCCTGGTCGACGGTGATCAACCCGTCGGCCCAGCCGCCGCACCAGCGGGCGGTCTCGACGGTGAGCGCCGCCCCCAGCAGCCGGGGCTGTGACACCGGGAGCGTCCACAGGCGGGCCCGGTCGACCCGCACGTGGCCGTCGACCGACACCTCCTCGCCGCCGAGCAACCGGCGGATCACGTCGACGCACTCCCCCAGCCGGGCCTGGCGGGCGGCCTTGTCGGGCCACCGATCACCGGTGATGTGCTCGTTCGACGCCTCCCCCGTCCCGAGCGCCGCCCACAGGCGACCGGGGTACATCTCGCCGAGCGTGGCCAGCGCCTGGGCGATGATCGCCGGGTGGTAGCGCTGCCCGGGTGCGTTCACCACCCCGAACGGGACGCTCGTCGCCTGCAGCGCCGCCCCGAGCCACGACCAGGCGAACCCCGACTCGCCCTGCCGGTCGCTCCAGGGTGAGAAGTGGTCCGAGGACGACACCGCGCCGAACCCCGCCGCCTCGGCGAGGACGGCGTAGCGGAGCAGGTCGCTCGGCCGGTGCTGCTCGTGGGACGCGTGGAACCCGACCAAGCCCATGGGTGAACCTCAGTCCGTGCGGCCGACGAGGACCGCGAGGTGCTCGTCGCCGCAGGAGAACCGGTACGAGAGGCCGTCGGGGAGCTCGACGACGGTGAGGTCGAGCACGGCCCCGGACTCCTCCCAGTACGACATGACGGCCTCGAGCTCGGCCTGGAAGTCGTTGCCCGGCGGGCAGTCGAACCCCAGCGCCAGCGGCGCACCCGCGGGCAGCCGGTACACCTGGCGGTCGCAGGGCTCGAGGGTGACGAGGTCGACCCACGTGCGATCGGGGCAATGCTCGACATGGATGATCTGGCAAGCCACGCTCAGTCGTCCGGCGGTGGCGACCATCAATGGGTCTCTCATCGTCCGTCCTCCTGTCTCTGCCAGATCCTTCCCGCATTCCCGGCCGCCGAGACCGGCAGCGCTCACTCGCCGCCGTCGCCCTCCCGATGGACGTGGGCGCGGTGGCCGTCACGGTCGAGGACCATGATGATCTCGGCCGGATCGTCGACGGCGCGGACGGCGTGGGGCGTCATGGTGGAGAACTCGGCGGCTTCGCCCGCATCCACCACGATCTGCCGGTCGCCGAGGGTCAGCTCGATGCGGCCGGTGAGGACGAAGAGCCAGTCGTAGCCGGCGTGCACCCGAGGCTCGGGCGCCGTGGCCCGGGGCTCGAAGCGCATCTTGACGGCGACGGTCGAGCTGGTCGGGCGGCTGAGCGGCCAGGTCGTGGTGCCGCTCCAGCGGGTGGGGACGGGCCGGATGACGATGTCTTCGTCGTCCCGGTGGACGTCGAGCAGCACGTCGAGGTCGACCTGCATGGCGCGGGCGAGGGAGAGCAGGACATCGAGGCTGATGGTCCGCTTGCCCGTCTCGATGCGGCTGATGACCGAAGGGCTGAGGTGGCTGCGTTCGGCCAGCTCGCCGAGGGACCAACCGAGCGATCGGCGCAGCGCGCGGAGCCGTTCTCGGGTCGCCCGTTCGACGTCGTCGGATTCGGCCATCGCCCCAGGATCGTACGATCTTGCGGATTCCGCAACATCGCTTGCGATCTTGGACAACCGACCTAGCTTCGTCGGCATGACTCCATCGACACCGCAAGACGAGATCCGTTACGACGTCCTGGTCGTCGGCGGGGGCGCGGCCGGGCTGGCTGCCGCCGTGACGCTGGGGCGGGTCCGCCGCTCGGTCGTGGTGGTCGACGCCGGCGAGCCCCGCAACGCACCCGCCGCCGGGGTGCACGGCTACCTCGGCCTCGACGGCATCGCCCCGAGCGAGCTGCTGGCGACCGGCCGGGACGAAGCCCGCCGCTACGGCGCCCGAGTGATCGACGGCCGGGTCGCCGACCTGGCTCGGTTGGGTGAGGGCAATGGTGGCGGCTTCCGGGCGTCGCTCGCCGACGGCACCACGCTGACCGCCCGCCGGGTGATCCTGGCCACGGGCGTCGCCGACGTCCTGCCCGACATCCCCGGGGTCGCCGAGCAGTGGGGGCACGGGGTGATCCACTGCCCGTACTGCCACGGCTGGGAGGTGCGCGACCAGCGGGTGGTGGTCATCGCCAGCGGCCCCGCGGGCGCCCACCAGGCCGCGTTGTTCCGCCAGCTCACCGACGAGGTCACCCTGGTGGTCCACGAGGGCGCCGACCTCGACGGCCACACCCGGGGATCCCTGACCGCGCTGGGGGTGACCATCGTCGACGAACCCGTCGCCGAACTGGTCACCGCCGGCGACGACGTGGCCGGGGTGCGCCTCCGCGGCGGCACCGTGCTGGCGGCCGATGCTGTCGTCGTCGGGCCCCGCATCGCCAGCCGTGTCGACGCGGCGGCGTCGCTCGGCGTCACCACCGCGCCCGACCCGGGCGGGATGGGCGACATCGTCGTCACCGACACGTCCGGCGCGACGGCTGTCCCGGGCGTCTATGCCGCCGGCAACGCGGCGGACCTCCGGGCCCAGGTCGTGCACGCGGCCGCTGCCGGCAGCCGAGTCGCCGCGACCATCAACGCCGACCTCCTCGCCGAGGAGATGGCGACGCCGGACTGGGACCGTCGCTACGCCGCGCACGACCAGATGTGGAGCGGTGACCCCAACGTCACGCTGGTCGCCGAGGTCGCGGACCACCACCCCGGCCGGGCGCTCGACGTCGGCTGCGGGGAGGGCGCCGACGCCATCTGGCTCGCCTCCCAGGGTTGGAAGGTCACCGCAGTCGACGTCTCCGGCGTCGCGCTCGAGCGGGCGGAAGCCGCCGCGCGGGCCGCGGGCGTCACCATCGAGTGGGCGCAGGGCGACGTCCTGTCCGACCCGCCCGCTGCTGATGCCTATGACCTGGTCTCCGTCCACTACCCGGCGCTGCCCCGCCGCCGCGACCACGCACTCGACGCGCTCGTGGGCGCCGTCGCTCCGGGCGGGACCCTGCTCGTGGTCGGTCACGCGCCCGACGGCGCCGACCATGACGAGCACGCTCGGGCCCACGGCTTCGACCCGCCCGACTACATCCAGCCGGACGACATCGCGGCCTGCCTCGGTGAGACTTGGCAGATCGACATCCACGAGACCCGCCCTCGGGCCGCCGGAGCCACCGGCCGGTCGCCGCACACCCATGACACGATCCTCAAAGCCCGTCGCCGGTGAGGGCCTGCTGGCGGGGTTGGCGCCGGAGGAGCAGCGGCAGCTGCTGGACGACCTCAACTACCTGAACCTGCAGGAGATCCGGTCGTTCTGCGACCGCCATGGGCTGCCCTACCGGATCCTCGTCGAGGCCCCGGACCGGTCCCGCCGCACCGCGACCCGCGACACCGACCGCAAGCCCGTGATCCTCGACCGCGTCTGCCACTACCTGGCGACCGGCGACGTCCCGGCGGCGACCACCATCCCGGCCGCCATCGTCCGGCCCCGCGAACCCGGCCGCGCCCTCGGGCCGACCGATCGCCTCTACTACCGCTGGTACGACAAGACCGACCCGACTGTCATCGGCCTCCTCCAGGACCTGACGGACGGCCGCTTCCGCAACGGCGCCCTGGCCCGCGTCCTCCTGATGGAGCACTGGACCAGGGGCGAGGCCCCGACGTTCGCCGAGTTCGCCGACGCCTGGCTCGCCGCGACGAACGGCCGCCGCGACCTCCTCTCCCCCGAGTACGCCTTCCTCACCGACCTCCGCCAAGGCGATGCCGGCGCGGACTGGAAGGCCCGCCGGGCAGCCCGCGCCCGCCGGGCCCTCGAGCTCCTCGACCGGATCCCCCGGCCCTGACCTCGCGATCCAGTCGCAGTGGAGCTGCGCGGGGGTCGTTCGGTGGTGGGGTCAGGCGGCAGCGATGATCTCGATCTCCACGAGCCAGTTGGTGACCAGGGTCTCGACGACGATGGCGGTCGTGGGAACCAGCCGGCCGTTGAGGGCCGCAGTGCGGGCCTCGGCGTTGGCGCCCGCGTCGGCCGCGTCCCGTAGGTAGCTGGTGACCCGGACGATGTTGTCGACCGTCATGCCGGCCGACCGGAGGGTCGTCCGGATGTTCGACCACACGAGCTGGAGCTGCTCGGCGAGCGTGGCCCCGGCCGCACCGGCGGGGTCGAGGCCGAGCGTTCCGGCGACGAACAGCATCCGGTCGGCACCCCGCACCTCCAGGGCATGGACGTAGTCGCCTGTCGCGGGATAGATGCCCTCGGTCGGGTTGTGGGTCACGGTCTCCATCGATGGTCCTCTCGATCAGAGCTGTCGTCGGAAGGGTCAGAAGGATCAGAAGGCGGTGGTGAGCAGGGAGGCGTAGAGGGCTTCGGCGTCGGTGGCGAGGCCCTGGCGCGTGAACCAGGTGCACATCGTGGCGACGTCGTGGTGGAGCAGGTCGAACCCGTGGGGGTTGCTGACCAGGTCGACGGCCTGCGGGAAGTCGATGAACCACAGCCGGCCGTGCCACCACAGGATGTTGTAGGGCGACAGGTCGGCGTGGACGACACCGGCGTCGGTCAGCCGTTCGATGCTGTCGACGAACTGGTCCCACGCCTGCTTCAGCTCGACGTCGTCGAGCCGGGCGCCGACGAGTCGCGGTGCGGCGACACCATCGTCGCCGAGCATCTGCATGAGCAGCCCGTCCCCGGTGAACTCCACCGGATACGGCACGCTCACCCCGGCCTCGTACGCCGTGACCAGGGTGTCGAGCTCCTGCGCCGGCCACCGGTCGGCCAGGATCCGCTTGCCCAGGTCGGTCATGCGCTCGACCGCCCGGCGCTCACGGCTGCGCCGGAACTTCTTGCCCTCGTGGTAGATGGCGTCGTTGGTGAAGCTGCGGGCCCGGGAGAAGCCCATGGCCTCCAGGTCGCCCTTCTTCACGTTCATCGGCCGGTAGCGCTTGTGGGCCAGGATCGCCGAGTGGCGGCCGTCGAGCGTGCGCCGCTCGACGACGAACACCTCGGCTTCCTTGCCGGTCTTCAGCAGCCCGAGGACCTCGTCCTCGGTGCCGCCGGCGGTGAGCCACGCCGGAGCGGCGCGCTCGGGATCGTGCTGGAGCACGGTCGGTCCCTCCAGGGGGTGCGAAGCGGTCGGGTCTCGTCGAGGCCACGACGGCTCGCAGGGCGCGCCGCCCGCTAGCAGGAGGGACGCGCGGAGCCGTCGGGGCCGGTGACAGTCGCAGTCATCTGTTCGGCACTCCCTTCCGGCTCAGGCTCCGCCGCTGAGGCGGATCACTCGCTCCAGTCTGACATCCCGCCTCGCCCCCCTGCCCCCAGGTTTTGGCGCCGGGGATCAGTAACCCCCTCCGCCCCCACCACCACCGCCGCCTGAGGCGATGAGAAGGATCGCGACCAGTACGACCACGACCGCGGCGACCGAGATCCAGAAGGCAGGTGCACGAAGAACACGCTGCATGGGAGGCCTCCTCTCTGCAGGTCTCGATGGACCGGAACGTCACCGGGCACGTCTCTCGATGGGCGGCGCCCGACGACTTCCGTCTCCCTGGTACTACCTGTGCCGAGAGCCAGCCGGTTTCGTCTGACCGATCGAGCGGACTTCTGGGACTGTTACGGGGCGGGGGATGCGCCTACCCTCGGTTGAGTGGGCCGGACAGGCGATGACGGGCATGGCGAGGGGACGCACGACGCCGCCACGCAGCTGAGGAGGGCGGAGCGGTGGCCGGCCTCGGCCATCTGCGTGGTCGCCGTGTTGGTGGTGGTCATCGTCATGTTGGGGTTGATGGCGGTCTTCGGCATCCGACTCGGCGACAGCTACGACCCGACGACGGGCGGCAGTCTCGCCGAGTGGTTGGAGGCGCTCGGGACCCTCATCGCGTTCCCCGCGGCGGTCCTCTTCGGTGTGCGCCAACTCCAGTCCACCAGCGAGCAGATCGAGCTCGGGCGCCAGCAGCTGCTCACCTACGAACAAGAACGGATCGAACGGTTGGAGGCCGAGCACGTCCGGATGCTGGAGGCGCTCCACCTGCGGGTCTACGTCGCCAACGTGCTCGACCGGCTCGACCTGGCGTCGTCCGCCGAGCGAGCCGACGCCGAGCGGCTGCGGGCCGAGTACAGGGTGCGCGGCTGGATTCCCGCCGGCGAAGCGGAACTTGCGAACGGCGACGGTGGCAACGGGCACGGGAACGGGAATGGCCACGAGGGCAACGGGGTGTGGGATCGCGACGGTGAGCGACGGACCAACGCCGAGCTCCTGACCTTGGAGCCCAGCCCGTTGCTCGCCAAGCCCTGGTTCGCCGCGGTCGAGTGCGCCAACCTCGGGAACGCGACCGTGACCTTGCGGAGGTGGACGATGGTGCTCAACGGGACGTCGACGACCGTCGAGTCCCACGCCGAGCTGCGGGCGGGCGGCCGGTCCCATCGGCGGCTCGGGCGCGACGCCGGCTTCAAGGTGGCGTATCCCAAGCCGGGGGACGTCGAGTCGCTGCTCGCCCAGCTTCGGGTCCAGGTCGAGGCGACCGACGCCACCGACCGGCAGTTCCACATCACCGCCCTCCAGGAGTGACGGCCATGATCGAGCGAACCCCGGACGACTGGGCGACGCTGCTGCCCGAGCTCGAGCGCACGATCACCCGCCACCAGCCCTTCGGACCACCCGACGCCGCTCAGTTCACCGCTAGCGTCGAGCTCCTCAGGCTCCTCTACGACCCGACGAACCGCACCCACCAGCAGGCCGAGAGCTCCGGCGCGCCGTTCGTGATCGGACGCAAGGGAGCCGGCAAGACGGCGTTCGTGACCGCGCCCAAGCTCGACGCCAAGGTGATCGCGATCGAGCTGCCGAGCGCCGACATCTACCAGGGCGTCTTCGACATAGTCGGCGGGCTCGTCTACGGCCGGGTTCGCATGTTCCCCGAGCACACGGCGCTCCTGTGGCGGCACCTTGCGTGGAGCGCGGTGCTCGCCGAGGTCGCCCGGGCCAGCCAGCACCGCACGGCCGATCACCGGCGGGTCCGCGAGTTCATCACCTCGCTCGGTGGAGGCAACGTTCCGGCCGACCCCCAGGCCGCGGTCTCCGCCTACCTCCGCCGCCTGAAGCAGGTGCTGAAGGCGGCTGACGCCGTGGGCGGCGTAGGCGACCTGCTCAACTCGGTGTCCGGGAACGGCTGGTCGGTCGTCGAGGCGATCGACGCCGGCACGAGGATCCTCGCCGCCAGCGCCCACCGCTACGTGCTGATCGTCGACTCGCTGGAGCACTACGTCGGCGATCTGCCCACCACCGACTACCAACAGGCCGAGCGCGTGGCTTTCGAGGGCCTCTTCCGCTTCGTCGGCGGAGACGGCACCCATCCCGACCGGGCGTTCGACGTCCGCTTCGCGTTCCCCGCCGAGATGTGGACCGTGCTGGAGAAGGTTTCGGCGAACCCGATCAAGGACTTCCACCGGCGGGTCATCGCCCACTGGAGCGCCCGTGAGCTCCTCACCCTCGTCGGCAACCGCTTGCACATCTTCTGCCGGCTCTACCTCTCCGACCTGCTCGACGACGAAGACGACGGCAACGGCAACGGCAACGGGCCGCACGCAACACCCGAGGCGCTCGACTACGACGAGGCGCGGACCCTCATCGGCCGGGTGCTGCCCGAGCGGCTCACGAACGGCTACGGCGGCGTCGAGGACACGGTCGCCTACCTCGTCCGCCACACCCAGCTGCTGCCCCGACACCTCATCACCATCCTGAACCACGTGTGGGAGGCGCAGGCGGACCACGAGGCCGGCGCGGTACCGGTCCGTCCCATCGCCGTCATCGAGGGCGTCCGCCGCGGGCTGGCCGAGGTGGTGCGCGACATCCTCGCCGCATTCTCCAGCGTGCACCCCTGGGCGACGCTGTGCTGCGAACGGGCGCTGCCCAACGTCGACCTCGTCGCCAGCGAAGGCGACATCCACCGCGTCTACAACCAATCGGGCATCCGCAAGGAGACCGGGCTGGAGTTCCGCCAGTTCCTGCGCACGCTGATCGAGATCGGGTCGCTCGGCCGGGTCGTCGACACCAAGAGCACCAGCCGCTACGTGGTCGGCGAGTTCGAGTACACCCGGGTCGGCAGCCTGCACCTGGGCGCCGACGACATGTACTGTCTCCACCCCGCCTTCGCCGAAGCGTTCGACTGCCCCCAGTCCACCGCGCGGGTCCGCCGGGTGCCGATCGACCAGCGCCGCCTGATCCGCCCCGTCTATCCCATCGGCTCGGACCCCAACGATCCCCACGACTACCGGGACAACCTCTCCGGCTGGTGAGCCCCACCGTTGTCGCGTGGGTTGGTAGGTTCGTCGTGGTGCTGGGGTTGGGGGTTGGCGGGTCCGATCGGCGGTCGGTGATGGCCGGCGGGTTGCTGGCCCTGGCGTGCGGGGTGTCCGGCGCCTGCAGCTGGCCCGATCCGGACAAGGTCGACGAGACGATGCCCGACGAGCCGCTGGTGATCGAGGCAGGCGAGCCCGACGCCGGACCCACGATCGATTGGGACCGGCCGGTCGACGGGTCGGGCTTCTACGAGGAGGACGCCTGGCCGCCGGCCTGTGACCTGCTGAGCGACGACGAGATCAGGTCGGTCCTCCCCCAGGCTCGCGTGGCCAAGCGGCGCTCCGGCGACCAGGACATCGACGTGATCGGCCTCTTCGGGAGCCTCGGCGGCCACATGACCGCGGTCGACTCCACCTGCAGCTTCGAGCTCGACATCCCCAAGGCCGGCCTCGGTCTCCCCGACGAGAGGGGCTCAGAACCGGCCCATGTCGACATCACGACCATCGCGGCGGGCACGCAGGGGGTCGTGAGCGCCAACTTCCACACCGACGGCGACGAACGCCTCCCGACCGCCGCCGGGGAGTGCTTCGACGACAACGGCACCCTGAACTGCCGTCTCGAGCGCATCGCGTTCGAGCTCACCAGCCACTGGCCCCGCCAGTCATACAAGGACGGGTGGACCAACCGCTACAAGGTCGACGGCAAGACCACCAGGTTCGTCGGCAGTGGAACCGATGAAGAGGTCTACGACGAGTACGACCGCGAACGAGCATTCCTCCTCCGCTCCGTCGAACTGCGCCTGGCGGAGCTCGTCCTCGCCAAAGGCTGACCGGAGACCCATCAGGGGCGGGTCAGGGCTGGGTCAGCTCGAGGATGGACCTCGCGTACGCCTGCTGGTCGGCGGTCGGGGTCGCGGTGCCCATCGCCACCAGCTTGGTCATGTCGCCCTCCACCCTGACCTGGCCGGCGATGAACGCCTGCATGGCGGCTTGCTGGTTCCCCTTGAGGAACACGGCCTTGGCGACCTCGTAGGTCGTGGTGACTGTGGCCGACGGTGCGTCGGCCAGACCGCGGGCAAGGGTGCCGCCGGCCAGGTGTACCTCGACGTTGTCGCCATCGGTCCTGGTCACCACGATGTTGATCGGCGCCGCATCCGGGCCCGGCACCGTCGGAGGCGGTCCGAGTGCCTCGACTGCGGCGAACCAGTCGTCGGACAGGAACTCGTGCGGCACGAGCGACCCCCCTTGGTAACGGCTGTCGCCAGCCAGCATAGGTTTTGGAAACGGGTGTTGCCAGGACTCCGCTAGGGTCGCAGGTGTTGTCGACTCGAGCCACCGCCCGCCGCGACGTCCGCTGGGTGGGCCTGCCGACCGAGGCCCGCCGCGCCGAGCGCCGTGTCCTGTTGCTCGATGCGGCGTTCGACCTGCTTGGCACCGAGGGTTGGGCGGGCACGACAGTTCGGGCGGTGTGCCAGCGGGCCCGACTCAACCCGCGCTACTTCTACGAGAGCTTCGATCACCTCGACGCGCTCGTGGTCGCGGCATACGACCGGGTCATCGACGAGCTGGCGGCCGCGGTCGAGCAGTCGCAGCGGGCAGCCGAGGACGAGCCCCGTGCCCAGGTGCGCGCCGCGGTCGAGGCGATCGTCGGGTTCGTCGACGACGACCGGCGCCGGGCCCGGATCCTGTATGTCGAGGCGTTGGGCAGCGAGGCCCTCAACCGCCGGCGCAAGTCGGCCGGTCACGCGCTGGTCACGTCCATCGAGAGGATCGCCACCGAGCGTTGGGGCCGCCCGCCGACCGGGGAGCAGGTCGGTCGCATGGGCGCCGCAATGCTCGTCGGCGGGATGAGCGAGCTGGTGCTGGAATGGCTGGAGGGGCACATCGCGGTCACCCGCGAGCAGCTGGTGGACGATGCCACCGGCCTCGCCCTCGCTGTGGGCGAAGCAGCCGCCGCTATCGCGGCGCACCGGTCGAAGGGACGGCGCCGGGGCCGCTAGCCGGCCGGGGCCACCGGCGGCGTCACCCCGTCACCCCGTCAGCCCGTCAGCCCGCGAGGAGGTCGGGAAGGACGTCCCTGGGTCGCAGGATGCGGGAGTGCAGGTCGAGCAGCTTGTGCGCGTTGGCCGGCTGGGCGAAGTAGTTGTACAAGGCGACGTCGGCGGGGCCGACAGGCTCGGCCCGGGCGACGTAGTTGGTCCAGTCGTAGGTCTCCCAGCACTCGTGGTCCCGCTGCTCCTCCCAGTTGGCGAGGATCTGGTCGAGCTGGGTCGGGTAGTCGAGCATCGCCGCGGTGTGCTCGCCGAGCAGGCGACCGAAGCGCAGGGCGTCGCGTATCCCCTGGGCGGTGATGGGATCCTTGAAGTGCCCTGCGTCGCCGGCGAGCGCCCAGCCAGGGCCGGTGGAGTGCCGGAAGTACGAGGTCAGGTCGGTCCCGCCGACGATCCGGCTCACGCGGCTGCAGCCCGCCAGCCGCTCGGCCAGGCCGGGGATGGCAGCGACCGTGCGGTCGAAGGCGCCCTCCCGGTCGGCGTCGAACCAGGGCGCCCGGGCCAGGGGAGGCATCAGCAGCACCAGGGTCAGGCCGCCGTCGCAGGGGAACGCAGTCCCCAGGTCGGCGCCGTCGCGCCACTGGGCGGCGATCGACCGCCAGTCGTCGTGGGGGTCGGTGTAGTAGGCGTAGAAGCAGGCCCGCTCGTTGGCGTTCCATGTGTGGGGCTGGCGGGCGCCGACGAGCCGCGCGACGGTCGAGCGCCGCCCGTCGGCGCCCACGACCAGCCGGGCCCGTAGCTCGTAGGGGGCACCACCCCGGTTGCGGGCGATCACGCCCACCACCCGCCTGTCCTCCCATAGGAGGTCCTCGACCCGGGCCTGCTGGCGGACCTCTGCGCCGGCCGCCTCCGCTGTGGCCACCAGCGCGGCGTCGAAGGTCTTGCGTCGCACGCAGAGCCCGTAGTCGATGCCGTCCACGGGCGTGTAGGTCGCCCACACGGCCGGCGCGCCCGGCACGACTGCGTAGCCGACCGGGAGGCGGGGCGCGTCGCACTCCTCGACCAGCTGCCGGGCGCCCATGCGTTCGAGCTCGGCGACCCCGCCCGCCCACAGGAGGTGGGTGGAGATCGTCGAGGACGGGAACCGAGCCGCATCCACCGCGACGACGCGCCGGCCTGCCCGGGCGAACGCTGTCGCCGCCGCGGAGCCTGCGCAGCGCGCCCCGACCACGACCACGTCCACCGACTTACTGTCCGTCATCGTCCACCTCTCACGAATCGAGGAGCTCGAGTGGTGTTCGGCGGCGCACCGGTGACGGAGGACGTGTACCGGTGCGCCGCCGAGTCGCCGACGTCCTGCTGGGGGGAAGTGGGCGCTGGGTTGTGAGCGTCAGCGCACCGCCCGGCGAGCGTCGACAACAAGCAGCTCACGAGAGGTCGGCGAGCTCGTGGGGAAGGCCGAAGGCGTAGCGGAAGGCGTCCACGGACTTGTTCCAGGCGAAGACCCCGGGCTCCTCGAACGTGAAGAGCTGCGCCCGGGCGGCAGTCGACCCGGTCAGGTCGAGGATGCCGTTGACCGCCCGACGGGCGGCCTCGTTGGCGCCTTCCATAGTCGGCAGGTCGGTGGTGGTCTTCACGTAGTCCGACGCCAGGAACAGGTTGGGCACCTTGGTCTTGGCGGCGGGCCGCACACCGAACAGGTTCGCGGTGGGGACCAGCAGCGGCTCGGCGTTGTCGATCGGCGTGCCGTCGGGCCCGAACTTGATGGCCGGGTCCAGCTGCCGAGCGACGACGTCGGAGTCCTGGAGGAAGATGAAGTCCTCGTCCAGGGACACCTTCATCTGCGCCCACACCTCGTTGAGGATCTGCTCCTTGGTGCACTGGCGGGCCGGCTTGTTGTACAGGATCCCGGGGGCGTCCCAGTTGGAGACGTCGGCCGACAGGATGTCCTTCACCGTGCCGTTGCCGTAGCTCGACAGGTCCTTCGTCCAGAACTGGCCCTGGGAGACACAGGTGATCGCCCACGGCGAGTCGACGTAGCTGATGTGACCCTTGTTGATGGGCATCTGCGTCTTCAGGAAGAACTGCGCGCCGGTCATCCAGTCGGCCAGGAAGCTGTCGAGCTCCTTGAAGCCCGGGTCGATCGCCCGCAGCGGGGCGTCGAGCAGCTCACGGGCCCGCTCGACCGGCACCGCCAGGACGTACATGTCGGCAGTGACGGTGCGCTGCTGACCGTTCGTGCTGACCGTCACGCCTGAGATCTCCCCGTTGGTGACCTGCAGCGCCTCGACGTTGGTGTTGGGGACCCAGTTGATGCCCTTGCCCCTGAGGTAGGAGAGCCACGGGTCGATCCACACGTCGGTGGTCGGACCGTTGAGCACCCGGCTGGCGTCGTCGTACATCGAGAAGATGATGTTGGCGATGAGGATGCGGGTCGCCTGCAGGCCGATGGTGCGGGTGCTGGCCCGCTGCGAATCGGCGGCGACCAGGTTCCGGGTCAGGGCCTTCGCCAGGAAGCTCTGGTAGAGCGGGCCGTAGCGGTCGGCCTTGACGAAGTCCCACCAGGTCTTCTTGTCGTACTGCTTGTCGCGGCGGGCGTCGCACGACGTGGCGAACTCGAGCAGCCGGGTGGCGAAGTAGATCGTCTCGTTCAGCCCCAGGCCCGGGATGATCCCGATGAAGCCGACGAAGGCGTTGATGAAGTCGGCCGGGTTCGCCGAGTTCAGGTGGTGGTACGGCAGGATCATGTCCCACGCGTTGTCGCGGGAGAACCGCACCTGCTCCCCGACTGCCAGGTTGTCCTTCACACCGTTGCGGTTCGACCCGTACGGCGTGCGGGCCATCGTGTCGGTGATGTGCTTGTAGTAGCCGGGGAAGAAGCGGAACCCGTGCTCCCCCGGCAGGTCGGGACGTCCGCCCGTGCCCGAGTTGGGCACCCCGATCGACCGGCACTTGCCGCCGGCGACCGGGTAGCGCTCGTACACGTCGACTGTGAAGCCCCGCTCCACCAGCTCGTGAGCGGCGCTGAGCCCGCCGCAGCCGCCACCGAGGATGGCGATGTGGCGCTTGCCGCTGTAGTTCGGGTCGAACGCCCGCTCGGCGGCGCCCGCAGCCTTCGGCTTCAGGAGCCCGCCGACCGGCGACGACAGGACAGCCGCGGCGCCGGCGGTTGCGGCCGCGGTCCCGGACAGGAACTTCCGACGATCCATGTCAGCCATGGACAACCCCCCATTCAGGCGCCCCCACCACTCCCGACCGACCCCACGACGAACCGGCCCCCTGAGTGCGCATCGCTAGTGAGAGCCACCATACGGACGAAGTTGACAGTCGTCAATATAAATCTTGGCGATTGTCCATATAACGGCCGTGAGACCCCTCAGGGGGTGAAACCAGATCCGACCTACGTCAAGATCTGCCTGATCCAGGCGGCATTCGGCCTTCATGAAGAGGAGCAGGACCATGGGCGAAGACGGCGTGACCGAGGCGCAGCTCAATGAGCTCGTCGATCTCGTATCCGACGCCACCGTCGCGTTCATCCAGGGAGACATGCGCCGATACGTCGCTTCGATGAACCACGCGGACGACTACACCCTCATGGGGCCAACCGGCGGGGGCACCGTCCACGGGTTCGACGGCTCGGAGGCGCGCATCGCCGAGATGGAGAGCTTCTTCAAGTCTGGTGACGCCACACTCGAGGTCGTGCAGACCTACGCCTCGGGCGACCTCGCGGTTCTCGTGGTCGTCGAGCACCAACACGGTGTCGTCGGGGACTACCCCGCTCAGGACTGGTCGCTGCGAGTGACCCTGGTGTTCCGCCGTGAGAGCTCCCAGTGGCGGCTGGCGCATCGCCACGCGGATGCGCTCGTCCACCCGATCACATTCGACACGCTGGCCGAGCTCGCCCGTGGCTGACCGAGCTCATCGCCGAGCGTGGTGTGTCGACGGGGCGTCGCTGCGGAGCATGCCCCAAGACGGCGGAACGTAGCGAGACGAGAGGGGACATGACCCCGCACTTGTCAGGGCGCTGTGCGCTGGGTGGCGAGTGCGGCTCGGAGCTCCGCGTTCTCGGCTCGCAGGCGTTCGAGCTCGGTGGTGTCCGGTGGGGTGCTCGAGGTCTCGGCGGGGCGGAGCAGGAGGAGGGC
>Ga0075420_100000231_pt1 | contig 40688 bp, 44 predicted proteins | sample SoiMetdeltSBSDD4_FD_75296 | JGI IMG/M metagenome (GOLD analysis project Ga0075420, IMG submission 75296) | Bulk soil microbial communities from a Populus tree surrounding site in Tennessee, USA - Soil MetaG P. deltoides SBSDD4 | ecosystem: Environmental > Terrestrial > Soil > Tree plantation...
TGTGGTTCCCGCAGTGGCTCGAGGCCGGCGACCGCATGGCGACGCCGGCGCTCAAGGAAGACGCGCCGGACTCGTCCTCGCTCGAGGCCGGCGACAGCCTAATGCGTGATGTAGACAAGCCCGGGCTCGATAAATAGCTCGCCCGGCGCCAGGCGCTCGCGCTTGCGCCGGTCCTGCACGTGATCGAAGCGGTAGTCCATTCCCATGAACCGAACGCGGTCCCAGATCGGGTGGCCGAGGTATTCGCCGATCGGCGTGCCGCGATGCTCGAGCACGCGTTCGGAGACGATCACGACGCCGTGCGCGCGCAGGTATTCGGGATCGCTTTGCCTGGCCAGCTCGCGCCCGACGAGCCAGCACCAGGGCAGGGCGAGGAGTATGACGACCGCGGCGGCATCAAGCGCCGACATGCGGCAAGTTTAGTCTCGGCTGAACGGTGGTGAAACTGGTAGAGCTACTGGAAACCACTGCCGGCGGCTCGCCGTTGAAGCGCAGCCACCATTCGCCTTCCAGGCGCGAGAAGAACGCGTCGCCGCGCAGGATCGGCACGAGCAGACTGTGGTCGCGCGCGTGCAGCAGGGTGCAGATCGCCCGGTTCTGCATCAGGCAGCGCTTGCCCTGCAGCACGGCGCTCAGGCTCGGTTCCATGCGGCCTTCGAGCGCGCGAGCGCCGCGGCTGCGCGCGTGGTCGGCCATCTGCTCGAAGACCGCGTTCAGTGCGCCGGGGCGCGCACCGATTTGCAGCACCTGGCTCACCGTGCCGTTCAGGTAATAGAGGAACCAGCCGGCGATGCGGCCGGAGTCGGCCTCGCGCGTGAGCGCGCCCTGCAGCTCGCCATGGCGCCGCTTGGCGAGCGCTTGTGCGAGAAGCCACTCGAGCGAGGCCAGGTCGTAATCCGGTTGCAGCTGCCCGGCGCGGACCGCCTTGAATGCTTCCAGCAGCCCGGTCGCCGTTAGCGGCTCGTCGCGTAGCGCGAGCACTTCCTCGGCCAGCACGGTGAATTCGCTGCGCGACAGGCGCCCGTCGTTGTCCCGGTCCGCCTCATGGAAGCGGTCCGCCCAGGCGGCGTCGCGCGCTTCTTCGCGCGAGATGTAGCCATCCTTGTCCTTGTCGAGCGCGCCGAAGCGCGCCGCGGCGCGCGCGGTGGCGCGCCGGCCAAGCTCGAGGCAGGCGTCCACGGCCGCGGCCAGCGGAGCCGCCACCGCGCGCAGGCCGCGCAGGCGCCCGCCGGCAAGGCTGAGCAGGCCCTGTGCGGGGCGCAGCAGACGCACCCAGTGCAGCGAGTGCAGCGGTGAAGTGATACCGCCGCACGCTTCCCACACTGCGCGCGAGGAGTCGTTCGCCCCGTCGGCGATCGTCAGGTCCTGCGGGCCGGCGAACAGGCGCCGCACGAGCGTCAGCGCGGCGAAGCTGCCGCGCGAGTCCGGGTCGACCATCAGCTGGCAGCTCACCGCGACGCGCAGCACCCGGCTGCCGAAGCGCATGCGGCGCGGCACGATGCCGAGGAAGCCGACCACGCGTCCGTCGTCCTCGATCACCCAGGAGGGAATCTCGGGATCGACCCACGGGTTGCCGAAGAGCACCTCGCGCACGTAGGCCTCGAACGCGTCGGGCGAATCCCAGCACGCGGTCGGGAACACGCGCCGGTGGAGCGCCGTCACGCCCGCGGCGTCGCGCGGCAGGAACGGGCGCGCGTTCAAGCGGCGTGCGCCGGGGTGCGCGCCTCGATCAGGCGCGCGATGCGGCGCACCGAGCGCAGATCGTCGAGCTCGATCTCGTCGATCGGGATGCGGCAGCCGAGGCTCGCCTCGATCTCGAGCAGGAGCTCGACCAGGCGCAGCGAGTCGAGCAGCCCATTCTCGATCAGGTCGCACTCGGGCGAGGGCACCTCGATGCCGAGCTTGTCGCGGAACAGCGAACTTACATCTCGAACGAGGGTTGGGTGATGGTGCATAGGTCTTTCTTCAGACGTGGGCGGTCGACCTTGCCGTTCGGGTTGCGCGGCAGCGCGGGGTAGGCCTGCCAGCGCGTCGGCATCATGTACGAGGGAATGAGCCTCGCGAGCTCGGTGCGCAGCGCCGCGGGCGTTACCGCGTGGCCGTCCATGCGCACGTAGGCGCAGCAGATCTGCCACTGCTCGAAGCCCTGCGACGGAATCGCGACCACCGCGCTCTCGCGCAGCAACGCCAGCGCGGCGAGCGCGGCCTCGATCTCTCCTAGCTCGATGCGGTAGCCGCGGCTCTTGACCTGCGTGTCGGCGCGGCCGATCAGCTCTACGTGGCCATCGGGCCGCATGCGGCCGAGGTCGCCGGTGCGGTAGATGCGCTCGCCGGGCCGCGACGGATGCGGCAGGAACGCGGCCGCGGTCTTCTCGGGGTCGCGCCAGTAGCCGGGCGAGAGGCCGACGCCGCCGATATGCACCTCACCATCGATGACGACCAGCTCTTCGCCGTCGCATGCCTTGCCGATGGGAATGTGCTCCGTGGGGCTCTGCGGGCACGCCCGCACGTCGTAGTAGCTCGATGCGATGGTGGTCTCGGTGGGGCCGTAGAGGTTGGTGAAGCGCGCGTGCGGCAGCCGCTTCATCCAATGCATCAGCACCGGGGTCGGCAGCACTTCGCCGCACCACATCACGCGCCGCAGCTCGGGGAAGTCGTTCGGCTTTACCGCGTCTACCTTGGATAGGTAGTTGAGCACCGAGGGCACCGAGAACCACTGGGTCAGGCGCGAGACCCGGATCCACTCCGCGAGCCGGTGCGGTAGAAGCGCGGTCTCGAGCGGGACCACGTGCAGCTCGGCGCCCGCGGCGTACGCGCCGAAGATGTCGTAGGTGGAAAGGTCGAAGTGCAGCGGCGTGTGGCCGGAGACGCGGTCGGTGCGGTTCAGGCCGAAGTGCTTCAGCCCCCAGTCGACGAACGCCATCACGTTCGCGTGCGTGATCACCACGCCCTTGGGGACCCCGGTCGAGCCGGACGTAAACAGAATATGCGCAGGATCCTCAGGCTGCGTAGCGATTGGCGTTTCCGTGGAAGAAGCGCGCGCGACGTCTTTCAGCGTGAACGCGGGACGGATCGCCGCCGGCACGGTCTCTTCCATCCACACGATCTTCGAAAGATCCTGCAGCCCCGCGGCCAGTTGCGCCGCCGGTCCCGCGGCGAGGATGAAGCGCGGCTCGCACGAGGCCACGATCCGGCGCAGGCGCTCCGCCGGGCTCGCGAGGTCGAGCGGCACGTGCATCGCGCCCGCCTTGAGGATGCCGAGCATCCAGACCATCGCCGCCGGCTTCTTGGGATAGAGGAAGCAGACGCGATCGCCTTTTCGGCAGCCGGCCTCGACCAGCGCGCGCGCGAGCCGGTTCGCCGCGGCGTCGAGCTCGCCGTAGGACAGGCGCTTCGCGCCGTAGACGATCGCGGTCGCCTCGGGCCGCTCCGCGGCCTGGCGCGCGACCAGGTTTTGCAGCAGGCGCTTCACTTGCCGACCACTGCGGTTGCCGCCGCGAACACCTTGCCGATGTGCTGGAGCTCCTCGCGCGCGGGCGGGATGTCGAGAATGAAGGTGCGGTAGCCGACGTTCATGTAGAGCGCGATCTGCTCGGCGACCTGTCCGTAGTCGCCGACGAGATACGGGCAGAAGGTCTTGTAGTTCTCGAAGGGCCACATCCAGTACGCGCCCTCGCGCAAGCCGTTGTCCTTCGCGGCCTGCGAGAGCTGCTTGTGCCAGTGCGAGTCGGACACCTTCATCGCGAGCTGATGCGCGATCTGGCCGCGGCGGTCGGCCGGGAAGCGCGCCTCGGCCACGGCCCAGGCTTCGGCTTCGGTCTCGCGCGCGATGATGCCGACGCGTACGCCGCAGCCGATGCCCTCGGGGGCGGGTGTGCCGACGTACTCCTTGGGCGGCCGCGGATACTTCACCGCAGTCGCGCCGATGGCTTTTGCCGCCTCGAGCCCCGCCGGCGAGGAGCCCGAGATCAGGATTCCGGGCACCAGACCGGGATCGAGGGGCGGCGCCATTTTGAGGTTGCGCACCTTGTAGAACTCGCCCTCGAAGGTGACCGGCCCGCCCGATTCCAGGAGCTGCTTGATGATGAGCGTGTACTCGACAAGGCGCGTATAGCGCTTGTCGTGCGGAGTCTCGTCGTTCAGCGCAACGAGGTCGTTCTTGAACCCGCCCGCGACCATGTTGAGCCAGAGGCGCCGGCCGTAGAGGAAGCCGAGCGAGGCCACCATCTTCGCCACCGAATAGGGGTGCATGTACACCGGCTGGGTGGCCACCAGGGGCGCGAGCCGATCGGTGGTCTGCAGGATCACCTGCGACACCAGCCAGGGGTCGACGATCGAGTTGTCGGTGTAGACCAGGATGCCCTCGCAGCCCGCTTCTTCGCTCCAGCGGGCGACGTCGGCGACGCGCTTCAGGTACTCGGCGCGCGGCACGTCCTTGGACTGCGGGGACGTCGAGAAGACGTGGATCCGGCCGGCAGTGTATCGGTCCATGGCGGGACGATTTAACCGAAGCCACGTTTCTTACGGACTATGTCAGCAAGCGCCCTTCAGCCTATCTGTGTCGGCAAAATTGCGGGAATGCGAGTCGCTCTGCTCTGTGAGGAGGCGGCGGGCGCCCGGGTCCTCGACCTGGTGGCACGGGGGGCGCACGAGCTGGTCGCGCTCCTCACCACCGAGGGGTCCCCGGCCTGGAGCCTGGCCTCCAGGCTGGGCCTGCGGCCGTGGTCCCCACGGCGCGTGCGGGAGCCCGATTTCGCTCGCGAACTCCGGGAAAAGGGTCCCGAGCTCCTCCTCAACGTGCATTCCCTCTACATCGTCCCGCCGGCCGTGCTCCAGGTCCCCCGGCTCGGCGCATTCAACCTGCACCCGGGGCTGCTGCCCGCCTGCGCGGGCCTGAATGCGCCGAGCTGGGCCATCTACCACGGCTGGGAGAGACACGGCGTTGCCTTGCACCGGATGGAAGCGCGCATCGATACCGGTGCCGTGGTCTTTCAGGAGGCGTTTCCGGTCGAGGCCGCCGACACCGGGCTGAGCCTCGCTCTGCGCTGCGCCCAGAAGGGCGTGGGCTTGATCAAGAAGATGCTGGAACTGGTTGCCGCTGGAGAGCCCCTCCCTTCCGTCGCCCAGGACCGCACGCAGCGACGCTACTTCGGGCGCGAGGTGCCCCAGGGTGGCCGCATCGACTGGAACGCGCCGGCAGGCCGCATCCACGACTTCGTGCGCGCCTGCGATTACCAGCCCTTCGCTTCGCCTTGGGGCACGCCGAAAGCCGTCATCGACGGTCGGGAGGTCGAGGTAGTGACGACCGCAAGAACCGGCGAGCGCTGCGACGCGGCGCCGGGATCCATGAAAGGCAACCGCGTCGCGACCGCCGACGAGTGGCTCGAGCTCAGGAAGTTCCGATGAGCTCGCGCACCGCGTCGGGCCGCGGCAGCGGCTCGACCGCGCCGTAGCCGGTGGTGGCGAGCGCCGCGGCGGCGTTGGCGTAGCGCGCCGCTTGCCAGATCGAGTCGCCGGCCGCGAGGCGCGCGAGCGCCGCGCCGCAGAAGCAGTCGCCCGCGCCGGTGGCATCCACCGCTTTTACTTTGATGCCGGGGATGCGTTCGCGCTTCGATCCATCGCTGACGACGACGCCGTCCGGCCCGAGCTTGAGGAACACCGTCTTTGCTCCGAGGCGATGGGCCCAGTCCAGGTTCTCATCCGCAGATTCAACGCCACTTAGCGCGCGCGCATCCTCGATGCTCGGAAAGAAGTAATCCGCCATCCCGGCGGCGGCGCCGATCAGCGCCCGCGCGCGCTCGAGCGGCCACAGCTTGAGCCGCAGGTTCGAGTCGAACGCGATCTTGCCCCGGGCGCTGTTGAATGCCGCGAGCACCGTGTCGCAAGCCGACTGTGAAATGGCCAGCGTGATGCCCGAGGCATGGACAAACGAGGCGCGCTTCAGATCCGGCAGATCTTCCGGCTTGAGACGGCTGGCCGCGGAGCCCGCGCGCAGATAGCTGAATACGTGCCCCTTGGGTCCGTGGGTCACGAAGTACGCGGCCGTGGGCGCCTCGCGATCGACGATCACGCCGCCGGTGTCCACGCCCTCGCGCTGCCACAGCTCGAGGAACATGCGCCCGAACTCGTCGTCGCCCACGCGCGTGATGTAGCCGGCGCGCGCGCCGCTGCGCGCGGCGGCAACGATCATGTTCGAGGTGTCGCCGCCGAAGCCCTGGAGGAAGCGCTGGTCCCCGGTCTGGTTGAACTCGATCATCGGCTCGCCGATGGAAACGATCATTCGAGGAACCGGCGCGCGTGCGCGATCACCGCCGCCTGGTCGCCCGCGGCGAGGGCTTTCTGGTCGATGATGTTGTTGCCGACGCCGACGAGGGCCGCGCCGGCCGCGAAGTATTCCTCGATATTGTTCAGCGAGACCCCACCGGTCGGGCAAAGGGGAATATCCGGGAACACCGCGTGAATCGCGCGCAGATGCTCCGGCCCGCCGCTCGACGCCGGGAACACCTTCACGATGTCCGCGCCTTCGCGCTGCGCGGCGAGGATCTCGCCCGGAGTGAAGCCGCCGATGAGCGCCAGGCGCCCGGCATCGTGCGCGAGCTTGGCCAGCCCGGGCACGAGGCAGGGCGAGACCAGGAAGCGCGCGCCGGCGTCGATGCAGCGCCGGGCCGTTTGCAGATCGAGCACCGTGCCAGCGCCTGCATTCCGGGTTTTCTTGATGAGATCCACCGCGCCCGGGGTGGTCATGGTGATTTCGGCGATGGCGTAACCCGCCTCGTGAAGGCAGTCGATCGCGCGCGCGGTGAGCGCCGCGCTCGCCAGGCGCAGCACCGGGATAACTCGCTGGGCAAGGAGTTCTCCTACTACGGCTTGCCGAAGATCAGGTCTGGAATCCACAGCACGATCTCGGGGACGAAGATTAGCAGCAGCGTGACCGCCGAGACCGAGATCAGGAACGGCATCGACTCGCGCGTGTAGACCCCGATCGGGCAGCGCAGGATCTGGCAGACCACGAACATCGCCGCGCCCACCGGCGGGGTGTAGTTGCCGATGGTCGCCGCCATGATGAACACCAGCCCGAAGTGCACCGGGTCGATGCCGTACTTGGTGACGAGCGGCAGGAAGATCGGGGTCAGCATGATGATCAGCACCGAGCCCTCCATGAAGGTGCCGACCAGCAGGATGAAGAGCACGATCAGCACCATCACCAGGTTCGGGCTATCGGTGAGCTCGAGCATCCACGCCGAGATCACCTCGGGCACGCGCTCGAACACGATGCCGTAGCCGAAGATGGCCGAGAGCGCGAGCAGGAACATCACCGCGCCGATGTCGACCAGGCTGCCCTCGATCGCCTCGCGCAGGCTCGCCGCCTTCAGCACGCGGTAGGCGAACAGGCCGATCACCACCGCGTACACCACGGCGAAGGCGCCGATCTCCGAGGGCGTGAAGATGCCGAAGCGCAGGCCGAGGAGCAGGATCACCGGGAAGAGGACCGCCCAGATCCCGCCCCAGGAGGCGAGCGCGATCTCTTTCAGCGTCGCCCGCTTCTTCAGCTCAGGCGCATATCCCCTTTTCCGCGCGGTAATGGAGATGGTGAGCGCGAGCGCGGCCCACAGCATGAGCCCCGGGATGATGCCGGCGGCGAAGAGACGCCCGATCGACACCTGGCCGACGGTGCCATAGAGGATGAAGCCGATGCCCGGCGGAATGATCGGCGCGAGCAGCGAGCCGTAGGACAGGACGCCGGCGGCGTAGCCCTTGGAGAAGCCGCGCTTCAGCATCTCGAAACCGAGCAGGCGCGTGTTCATCGCCGCGTCGGCGATGCTCGAGCCGGTGACGCCGCTCATCAGGGTCGAGAGCGCGATCGAAGTCTGCGCGAGGCCGCCCTGCAGCCGCCCGGTGAGCACCGTGGCGAGGCGCAGCAGGTTCGTGGTGATGCCGGCGTTGTTCATCAGATTGCCGGCGAGGATGAAAAGCGGAATCGCGAGCAGCGCGAAGTTCTGCGTCTCGGTGATGGTGAGCTGGATCGGGATGGTCGAGGGCAGCTCCGGGTGCTGGAGAAAGAACATGCAGCCGGCGATGCCGATGGCGAAGGCGATCGGCATGCCCATCAGCAACAGCACCGTGAACGCGACCAGGACCCAGATCATCAGAGGACGTCCGTGGCCGTGGCCGGGCCGCTGCGCTTGCCTTTGACCTCATCCACCACCTTGAGCACCGTAGTGACGAGGAGCAGAAAACCCCCGACTACCGCGCTGGCGGTCACCCACGAGTAGCTGATCTCGGGAATGCCCTGGAAGCTGCGCACGCGGCTCGTCCAGGCGAGCCACGCGCCCATCACCATGAAGTAGAGCAGGAATGCGCTGATGATGGCGTAGTTGACCATGCGGAGGAGCCGCTGCGCCTTCGCCGGGAGCCGGGCGGGCAGGAACTCGATCGCCATCAGGCTGTTCTTCCGCCACGCAATGTCCGCGCACAGGAAGCACGCCCATGCGAAGAACGCCGTCGCGAAATCGGTGCTCCAGTTGAGCGGGTAGCCGAGCACGCGCGCCACGCCGCCGAGGAAAATGAGCGCCACCATGAGCACCAGCAGCGTGCCGGCAAGCGCGGCTTCCGCCGCGCACAGCTTCTGATAGAACGGCTTCATCGGAAAAGGGGTCAGGACCCCAAGAGGTCCCGACCCCTTTCAGCAGGTACTATTTTTTTCCGATTTCTTTGTAGACCTGGTCCTTGGCGTCCTTGATCTTCAGGACCTCGTAGGCCTTGTCGCCGGCCTTGCGGAACGCGGCGAGGTCGACGTCCTCGACGATGGTCATGCCGCGCTTCTTCAGGTCGGCCTCGACCTCCGCCTCGAGCTTGAAGATGCGCTTGGAGGTCGCCTCGCCGGCCTTGTCGCACTCCTCGATCAGGATCTGCTGGTACTCCTTGGGCAGGCCGTTGAACCACTTCGCGCTCACCACCTCGAAGTTGATGAGCATGATGTGCTTGGTTTCGTTGGCGAACTTCAGCACTTCGTAGAACTTGCCGCCCGGGATGTTGTTGTAGACGAGCTCCACGCCGTCGATCGCCTTCTGCTGCAGGCCGGGGTACATCTCGGTGAAGGCCATCGCCACCGGCGTGGCGCCGAGCGCGCGGATCGACTCCTGCCAGATCGGCGCGGGAGGGGTGCGGATCCGCAGGCCCTTGAGATCAGAGGGCTGGCGGATCGCCTTGTTGGTGAAGAAGTGGCGGTAGCCCTGCACCCAGCTGAAGGAGAGCACCTTGAAGCCGAACTTGTCGGCGAGCTCCTGGTTCCACTTGACCACCGTCGGCGCCTTGCGCAGCTTGGCGACGTCCTCGAGCGTCTCGGCGAAGTAGGGGCCGTTCATCACCGCGATCCCCGGCACGTAGTTGCCCATGCGCGCCGAGTCGGTGTTCTGGCCGATGTTCGCGCCGGCGCGGATCTGCTCGAGGATGTCCTCCTCCTTGCCGAGCTGCGCGCTGTGGAACACGTCGATCTTCAGGCCGCCCTTGGTGCGCGCCTCGACCGCCTTCGCCCAGTCGACGAAGCCCTCGTGGTAGGGCTCCTTCGGGCCGAGCACGTGGTTGAACTTCAGTGAGTGCTTGGCCTGTCCGTGAGCGAGCGAGACGGCAAGGCCCAGCGCAACTCCGACGACGATCTCGATTTTCATTTCAGATACCCCATGTCCCGCCAGATGGCGTAATCCTTTCGAAACTGCGCGTACGAGTCCCATACGCGCTTGAAGCTCGGGTTCTTGGCCGATTCCTCGGCGACCACCTCGTTCCAGGCCTTTTCATAGGCGGCCATGATCTCGGGCGACCAGCGACGGATCTGCACGCCGTTCTTGTCCTGCATCTCCTTCATCGCCTTCCACTGCGACGCCTCGCCCTCGGCGATCGCCTCGCGCATCAGATCGCCACACGCGAGCTCGATCACCGCGCGGTAGCGATCGGGCATCGCGTCCCACTTGGCCTTGTTGAAATAGAGGTCGAAGAAGGTGGCCTGCTGGTGCCAGCCGGGGAAGTAGTAGAACTTGGCCACCTGGTAGAAGCCGAGCTTCTGGTCCATCGCCGGCAGCGAGAACTCGGTAGCGTCGATCACGCCGGTCTGCAGCGCCTGGAAGATCTCGCCCGGGGGCAATTGCTGCGTCGACACGCCGAGCTTCTCCATCACGCGCGCGCCCAGGCCGAAGAAGCGCATCTTGAGCCCGCGCAGGTCCTGCAGGGTCTTGATCTCCTTGCGGAACCAGCCCGAGGCTTCCGGCGGGATGATGGTGCAGGGGACGTTGTGCAGGTTGTACTTGGCGAACATCTCGCGCGAGAGCGGCAGCCCGCCGCCCTGGTACATCCACGCCAGGTATTCGCCGATGCCCGGCCCGAAGGGCACGGTGGAGAACATGTTGAACGCGGTGTCCTTCCCCGAGTACCAGCCGGCGCCGGCCCAGGCCGCGTCGACCGAGCCCGCCGACACCGCGTCCATGGCCTGCGCCGCGGGCACGAGCGCGCCGGGCTCGTTGAAGCGCAGCTCGATCTCGCCGCCCGAGGCGCGCGCGATCTTTTCCGGCAGCTTGTTCTTGGCCGCGTCGCCGATGAGGACCATGGCGCCCGGGAAGGTGCTCGCCATGTTGAGGCGCAGCTTCGGGGCGGGTTGTTGTGCCACTGCGGGAAGCGCCAGGACAGCCGCGAGCGCCAACACCGACAGGCGATTCATGATTGGCCTCCTCCAGAGGAGCGGGTATTCTGGCCCCTGAAACAGTCCCGCGACAACCTTCTCAGCGTATGAAACAACGCACCCATCAATCGCTCGAGCGCGGCCTGCGCCTGGTGGAGGCAGTGGCGCTGAACGGTGCGCGGACCAGCCTCGCCGAGGCCGCGCGCCGCACCGGGCTCCACCGCAGCACCGCCCACCACCTGCTGCAGACGCTGGTGAGCCTGGGCTATCTGCGGCAGGACGCCGAGACGCGCGCCTACGAGCTCGCCGCAAAGCCCTTCCAGATCACCGGCCGCACCTGGTCGCCGGAGCAGCTCGCGGCCATCGCCCAGCCGGCGCTCGCCGATCTCACGCGGCGCGGCGGCGAAGGCTCGAGCTTCTCGGTGTACCGCGACGGCGCGGTGACGGTCGTGGCGAAGCGCGAGCACGACGGCCCGGTGCGCGTCGTGCAGGACGTCGGCGCGCGCCGGCCGCTGCACTGCACCGCAGTCGCGAAGGCGATCCTGCCGTGGCTGCCGCCGCCGGAGCTCTCGGGGCTCCTCGCGCGCATGCGCTTCGCGCGCCACACGCCGAAGACCATCGTTACGCGCGCCGCGTTCGAGGGCGAGCTGCGCCGCATCCGCTCCGGCGGCTACGCGATCGACGACGAAGAGCACATCGAGGGTATCCGCTGCATCGCGATGCCGGTGTTCGGCCACAGCGGCCAGGTGCTCGGCTCGATCTGCACGCTCGGCCCCAAGAGCCGCATGACCTACAGCAAGCTGCGCGACTTGCGCCTGCCGCTCGGCGAAGTCGCGCGCGAGCTTTCGCAGCGCCTCGGCTACTCCTCGTAGTGAAACACTTTGGCGATGATCTGCCAGCGGCCGTCTACGTGGATCAGCGTCAGGAAGTCGGTGAAGTACTTTGGGCCGATGGCGCACTTGACATGCGCGAAGGCGGTCACCGGACCGGCGAACTCGATCGACACGATGGCGTCGCGCCGCACCTCGTTGCGGCTCGCGGGCGAGGGGCGCTTGTCCACCAGCTTGAAGTAGTCATCCATGTTCAGGCGCAGCAGCTCGCCGCTCGTCGCGCAGGCGTAAATCGCCGCGGGATGGAAAATCAGCGCGAGCTTGCGGGTATCGCTTTCGTATAGCCCGTCGAAATACGGCTTGAGCGCGGCCGACACTTCGGTAAATCTATCCATGCTGCGATAGTATCCCCGGCATGACTGCGCTCGTCGATCTGCGTTCCGACACTGTCACTCGCCCCTCGCCGGGCATGCGCAAGGCGATGAATGACGCGGAGCTCGGCGACGACGTGTTCGGCGACGATCCGACGGTCAACCGTCTGCAGGCGCGCGCCGCCGAGCTCTTCGGCTTCGAGGCGGCGCTGCTTTTTCCTTCCGGCACGCAGTCCAACCTCGCCGCGCTGATGAGCCATTGCGGGCGCGGCGACGAGGTGATCCTCGGCATGGAAGCGCACAGCTACCGCTACGAGGCCGGCGGCCTCTCGGTGCTCGGTTCGATCCAGCCGCAGGCGATCCCGAACCGTCCCGACGGGACGCTCGACCTCGCCGAAGTCGAGGCCGCGATCAAGCCGGATGATCCGCACTTCGCCAGAACGAAGTTATTGTCTTTGGAAAACACCATCACCGGCCGGGTTCTCTCGAGGGAATACCTCGCGAAAGCAGTCGATCTGGCGAAACGCAAGAATCTCGCGGTCCATCTTGACGGCGCGCGCATCTTCAATGCCGCGGTACAGCTCAAGATGAAGGTGAAGGACCTCTGTGCCGGGTTCGACTCGGTGTCTTCGTGCCTTTCAAAGGGCCTAGGTGCGCCGGCGGGTACAGTTCTCCTGGGTAGCAAGGCTTTCATCGAGAGAGCGAAGCGGGCGAGGAAAATCCTCGGCGGCGGGATGCGGCAGGCCGGCGTGATCGCCGCCGCCGGCCTCTACGCGCTGGAGAATAATGTCGAACGCCTTGCGGTCGATCACGACAACGCGGCGAAGCTCGGCCGCAGCTTGCGCGAGCTCGGGCTGGACGTTCAGTTAAACACCAACATGGTTCTCGCCAAAATCCCGCCCGAAAAAGCGCAGCAGTTGGGGGATTACCTGAAAACGAAGCAGGTGTTGGTGCTGCCGCGCACGCCGATGCGCTTGGTCACTCACCTCGACGTCGACGCGGCGGGGATCGAGCGCGCCGCGGGCGCGTTCCGCACCTTCTTCCGCTAGGGCGGACTCTCTTCGAGCGCGAGGCGCAGGCGCGAAAGCGCCTTGTGCACTGCCTGAAGCTGCTGCTCGGGGATGCCGTTGCCGCGCAAGCCGTCCATCAGGCGGTCGGAAGCGTCGTCGTAGGCGTCGAACAGCGCCGGGCGGGAGGACTTGGCGCGGACCAGCGCGGTGGCGGCAGCGAGCAGCAGTTCGAATCCTTCCAGCGTACGACCCAGCCTGTTGTTAGGATCAGCCACCCTTGCGCGAGGCTATACAACGGCTCGCGCGGCAACAATTGGGGCAAACCCTAGTAAGCTCATCGTCATGCTTGCGATCGACGAGACCGGTATGGCGCTGCTCTCGGCCCTGGTCGAGGCATTGCCGCACCCGGTGTACGTGCAGGAAGTCGGCAGCGGCGCCTTCCTGTACGGCAATCTGCGCTTTCGCGAAATATTCGACGCACCGCCGCCGCTCCATGGCGACGGCGAGTTCCACGACGGCGCGAGCGACCGCTGGTACGTGCTGCGCTCGCATCCGCTTTCCTGGATCGACGGCCGCCCCGCATCGCTTTGCGTATTGTCCGATGTCACCGAGGAGCGCCGCGCGCGCGAGCTGATCGCGAAGCACCGGGACGCCGCGCATCGCACCGCGCGGCTGATTGCGCTGGGCGAATTCGCCTCGGCGGTGGCGCACGAGCTGAACCAGCCGCTGGCGGCGATCGCCACCTACAACCACAGCTGCATGCGCATGCTGCAGTCCGGCAACCCCGATCCGGAGCAGCTGCTCCAGGCGATGCACATCTGCCGCGACCAGGCAAAGCGCGCCGGCCGCATCATCCAGCGCCTGCGCGGTCTGCTGCGCCATCCCGGACCGGCGCTCGCCAAGCAGGACCTGAACCAGCTGGTCGCAGCGGTGCTCGAGCTCGCCGAGCCCGGCGCGCGCGAGGCCGGCGTGATGTTCGAGCGCGCGCTTTCGGCCGAGCCGCCGGTCGTGCGCGCCGACCGCCTGCTGATCGAGCAGGCGGCGCTCAACCTGGTGCGCAACGCCGTCGAGGCGGTGCAGGAGCTGCCGCCGGAGCGCCGCCGCGTCACGGTCGCCACGCGCGTCGAGCCGGACGGCAGCGGCACCCTTGCGGTCTCCGATCTCGGCGACGGCGTGCCCCCGGACGTGCGCGAGCACCTGTTCGAGGCCTTCGTCACCACCAAGCGCGGCGGACTCGGCCTCGGGCTCTCGATCTGCCGCTCGGTGGTCGAGGCGCACGGCGGCACGATCCGGCACGACGCAGCCTCGCGCTTCTCGTTCACCCTGCCGCGATGATCCGCGATCGCGTGGTGTACTTGGTGGACGACGACGATGCGGTGCGCAACGCGGTGCGGCTGCTGTTCCGCACTGCCGAACTCGAAGTCGAGACCTTTCCCTCCGGCGCCGCGTTCCTGCGCGACGCGGATTTCGGCCGGCGCTGCTGCGTGCTGCTCGACATCCGCATGCCCGGCATGACGGGGACCGACCTGCACGACGAGCTTCTCGGGCGCGGCGTGCGCGCGCCGGTCATTTTCATCACCGGCCACGGTGATATCCCGATGGCGGTGGAAGCGATGCGCAAGGGCGCCTACGACTTCATCGAGAAGCCGTTCGACGACGAGCGCCTGCTGTCGCAGGTCCTGGGTGCGCTCGAGGACTACAACGAAGAAGCCGAAAAGGCGTCGCTCTCCGAGCTGAGCGCACGCCAACGCGCGGTGCTCGACCGCGTGCTCGAGGGCAAGCCCAACCGTCAGATCGCGGAGGAGCTCGCGATCAGCCTGAAGACGGTGGAGTTCCACCGCGCGCGCATCATGCAAAAGCTCGGCGTGCGTACCGCGGCCGAGCTGTTCCGCCGCTGCCTGGGCGCCAATTAGGCCGAATCGGGCTGCGCCGCTTCCTTGGGCGGCGGGCCGCTGCCGAACTGTGCCCAGGCGACGCCGCCCATGGTGATCGCGGCGCCGAGGATTTTCAGCCAGGTGAAGGTCTCGCCGAGCGTAAGCCAGGCCATGACGCCGGCGACCGGCGGCATGAGGTACATGAAGGGCGCGCTGCGCGCGATGCCGCGCACGCTGTTCACCCAGGTCCATAGCATCCAGCCGACGAAGGAGCACACTACCAGCGCCCAGAAGATCGCGGCCCAGACCGCCGGGCCGAGGCTCGCCGCCTTCAAGTCCGCAAAGAAGGGATAGGTCAGCACCAGCATCACCGGCATCGAGAAGAGCAGCGTGTAGGAAAGGACGATGAGTGGGCCATAGCGGTCGGCAAGCGGCCGCTGCAGCACGGTATAGGCGGAGAAGGCCGCGCCGGCGAGGAGCAGCGTGAGGTCTCCCAGGCCGGCGCGCGAAAAACCGGCGGCGAACTTGTCGGCGAGGAAGATCGCGATTCCCGAGAACGCGATCAGCGTGCCGATCAGCTGCGGCTTGCGTAGCCGCTCGGCGCCGAGCCAGGCGAGAATCGCCAGCGTGAAGAGCGGCTGGCAAGTGAGCACGAGCGACGAGGAGAACGCGGTGGAGAGGTTCATGCCGTACATCACCGCGCTGATGTGCAGCACGTGCCCGACGAGGGCACAGAGCGCGAAGCGCGGCAAGTCCGCGCGCCGCGGCCAGGTATGCGCGATGCGGTGGCGGAAGATCACCACGAGCAGCGCCAGGCCGAGCAGCGGCAGCACGAGGAAGCGCAGGAACATGAAGGCGCCGACCCCGAGGTGGTCGAGCACGTACTTCACGAAGGCGAAATTCATGCCCCACGCGATCATCGTGCCGACCGCGGCGGCGAGCGACCAGGCTTGAAGGGTCATCTTATTCTTCTCACCCCATAGAATAACGGGATGAAAGCAGAGTCTCCCCTTGCCGCGCGCAGCGCGGTGCGCGCGCTTACGGCCTCGAAGATCCGCGAACTCTACAACGATGGCCTCGGCAATCCGAACGTGCTGCCGTTCTGGGTCGGCGAGCCCGACGAGCCCACGCCCGACTTCATCCGCAAGGCGGGCACCGACTCGATCGCCGCCGGGGAGCTCTTTTATACGCACAACCTCGGTATTCCCGCGCTGCGCGAGGCCCTGGCTGCCTATATTTCAAGGCTTCATCGGCCGGTTTCTCCGGAGCAGATCGCGGTCACCACGGCGGGCGTCAACGCGCTCATGGTGGCTTCGCAGCTCCTGATCGACCCAGGCGATCGCGTGGCGCAGGTAGTGCCGCTGTGGCCGAACCTGCAGGAGATTCCGAAGATCCTGGGCGCGACGGTGGAGACCGTTCCCCTGGAGTCTTCGCCGTCCGGATGGAAGCTGCCGCTCGAAAAGCTGCTGGATGCACTGAGGCCCGGTACGAAGGCGCTGTACATCAACTCCCCGAACAACCCGACCGGCTGGACGGTGTCGGCCGGCGACCTGAAGGCGATCCTGCAGCACTGCCGTCGGCACGGCATCTGGATCTTTTCCGACGACGCCTACGAGCGGCTCTACTACGGCGAAGAAGGGGTTGCGCCTTCGCTTCTCGAGCTGGGTGAAACCGAGGATCGCGTGATCAGTGCGAACACCTTCTCGAAGTCCTGGCTCATGACCGGCTGGCGCCTGGGATGGCTGGTCGTGCCGCCGGGCCTGACCGCCGACCTCGGCAAGCTGATCGAGTACAACACTTCCTGCGCGCCGGTGTTCGTGCAGCGCGCTGGCATCGCGGCGGTGAAGGAGGGCGAGCCGGTCATCGCGCGCACGCGCTACCGCTTCAGGAAGGCGCGAGATTTCCTGGTTGCCGAACTTCGGACAATTCCGAAAATCGAAGTGGCGCTGCCGAGCGGCACGATGTACGTCTTCTTCAAAATCGACGGGGTGAAGGACAGCCTCGCGTTTTGCAAGAAGCTGGTGCGCGAGACCGGCCTCGGCCTCGCGCCCGGCTCGGCCTTCGGGCCGGAAGGGGAGGGCTTCGTGCGCTGGTGCTTCGCGGCGTCGGAGGAAAAGCTCGCCGACGGCGTAGCGCGCCTGAGGCGCGCGTTGCAGTGAGAAGGCCTCTTCCGGAGCGTTTTTGCAACCTCGAGCGGCTGCTTGCCGCCATGGCGCAGCGCGGGCTGGACGGCATCGTGGCCTCGACGCCCCTCAACGTCTTCTACTTGAGCGGCTTCAACGGCATCGCACACAAGGCGGACGAGCCGCGCCCGTACGCGGTGGTGCTCTCGCGGCACACGCCCGAGCACCCGATCCTGGTGATCGCGGATTACTACCTCGCGACCTTTCTCGCCCAGCCGAGCTGGGTGCGCGACATCCGTCCGTTCCGCGCGGTGATGATGCCGATCGACCGGGCGCCGCAGCGCGAGGACATCGAGCGGTTTATCCCGCAGGAAGCAAGCGAGTTGGAGTGGATGCGCGCAGCTCGCAGCAATTACACCTTCGACATGGCGAGCGCGCTGCGCGCGGCGCTGAGGGAGCTGCGTCTGGACGGCGCCAGGATCGGTTTCGACGACCTTGGGTTCGGTCAGCGACTGGGCGTCGCGGCAGTCGATGGGTACGACACATTCATGTCCGCCCGCGCGGTGAAGACGCCCACCGAGCTTGAGCTCCTGCGCCGCGCCACCGCGATCAACCGCGCCGCGATCGAGCGCACGATCGCGTCCTGGCGCCGGGGCATGCGCTGGCGCGAGCTGAACCGCGCCTATCACGCGGCCGCAGCCGACCTTGGCGGCTTCGTGCGCGATCCCGGCGCGATGGTTTGGGGCCACCCGCGCGGCGCCGAGGCGGCGCTCACGCTGCAGACCGGCCTCGAGGACTTCGAGCTCGAGCCCGGCGTGCACGTGATGTTCGACTGCCACGGCACGCTCGACCTTTACTGCTGGGACGGCGGCAAGACCTGGGTCGTGGGCGGCGAGGCGAGCGCCGAAGGCCGCCGCAATCTGCACGCCACCGCGCAGGTCGCCGAAGCGCTGGTCGCCGAGATGAAGCCCGGCGCACGGCCGAGCGAGCTGCAGGCGCGCGGCCGCGGCCTGTACCGCAAGGCCGGGGTCGGCGACGCCGACGCCGCGGTGATCTTCTTCCACGGCCTCGGGCTTTCGCACTGGGACATCGACGGCGCGAGCGCTGACTGGCCGTTCGAGGCCGGCATGGTGGTACCGCTTCATATGGTGCTTCCCGGCGGCGAGTCGAGCCGCGCATGGCTCGAGGAAGTGGTGCTCGTCACGCCGCAAGGCGGCGAGCCGTTCTTCGGCTGGGGATACGAGCCGCTGCACGCTTAAGGCGCGCGGCGGCGCGCAGACGCATCAAAGTAGTGCACGCCCCGGTCGCGGGCCTTGATCCGACACACCTTTTCGCATGGCACGGTCCGTGCAAACCCCGCTACGAAGTCTCTAACCACGGGGAGAACTCATGAAACGTCGTTCATTCGTAAGAGCGCTGGCGCTTGCCGCTTCGATCGCGGCGATCGGCACCTCATCCGCAACCTTTGCGCAGCAGAAGACCGTCAAGGTGGGCATCCTGCATTCGCTCTCGGGCACGATGGCGATCAGCGAGACGGTGCTCAAGGACACCGCACTCATGGCGATCGAGGAGATCAACGCCCAGGGCGGCGTGATGGGCCACAAGATCGAGCCGGTCGTGGTCGATCCGGCGTCGAACTGGCCGCTGTTCGCCGAGAAGGCGCGCCAGCTCCTCACGCAGGACAAGGCGGCGGTGGTGTTCGGCTGCTGGACCTCGGTGTCGAGGAAGTCGGTGCTGCCGGTGTTCGAGGAGCTGAACGGCCTTCTCTTCTACCCGGTGCAGTACGAGGGCGAGGAGATCTCCAAGAACGTGTTCTACACCGGCGCTGCGCCCAACCAGCAGGCGATCCCGGCGGTGGAATACCTGATGTCCAAGGACGGCGGCGCGGCCAAGCGCTGGGTGCTGCTCGGCACCGACTACGTCTATCCGCGCACCACCAACAAGATCCTGCGCGCGTTCCTGAAGTCCAAGGGCGTCGCCGACTCCGACATCATGGAGGAGTACACGCCGTTCGGCCACAGCGACTACCAGACCATCATCGCCAAGATCAAGCGGTTCTCCGCGGAAGGCAAGAAGACCGCGGTGGTCTCGACCATCAACGGCGACTCGAACGTGCCGTTCTACAAGGAGCTCGGCAACCAGGGCCTGAAGGCCACCGACGTGCCGGTGGTGGCGTTCTCGGTCGGCGAGGAGGAGCTGCGCGGCGTCGACACCAAGCCGCTCGTCGGCCACCTCGCGGCGTGGAACTACTTCATGTCGATCAAGGCGCCCGCCAACGACGCCTGGACGAAGAAGTGGGCGACCTACGCGAAGACCAAGAACATCGCCGGCCACAAGGATAAGCCGCTCACCAACGATCCGATGGAAGCGACCTACATCGGCGTGTACATGTGGAAGCAGGCGGTGGAAAAGGCCAAGAGCTTCGAAGTGGACAAGGTGCGCGTCGCCATGTACGGCCAGACCTTTACAGCGCCCTCGGGCATCACCTCCACCATGGACGCCAAGAACCACCACCTGCACAAGGCGGTGTTCATCGGCGAAGTGAAAGCCGACGGCCAGTTCAACGTGGTGTGGAAGACCAAGGGTCCGGTCAAGGCGCAGCCGTGGAGCCCGTTCATTCCGGGCAACGACAAGAAAAAGGATGAGCCGGCGCTGATGGCCGACAAGAAGGGCTAAGAAGTGCGCTCGATGAGAGCAAGGGCCGCCCTGGTGGCGGCCCTTTTCCTATCTACCGGCGCGTGGGCGCTCGATCGGGCGCAGGTGGAAAAACTGGCGTCCGACGATAACGACGAGAAGATCGCCGCGATCGCGGCGCTCGTCGCCGAGGGCGACCCGAAAGCCGCCGATGTCCTGAAGCAGGCCGCGGAGGGCGAGATCGAGCTCGACGGCAAGAAAGTCGAGGTCGTGGTCAACAACCGCGTGCGCGGGCGCATCGCCGAGGCGCTTTCCGTATTGAAACTTCTTTCGGAAGACCGCAACGAGCGGTTGTCGGCGGCCAAAGCTCTCTCGGGCGGCGCCGACGCGGCGATGCTGCCGCTGATTCTGAAAGCCAAGGAGAAGGAAGCCGACGCGGAAATCAAGGCGCTGCTCGAGATGACCGCGGCCGGGGTGCAGATCAAGAGCGAGGACAAGGCGATGCGGCTGGCGGCGATCCGCACGCTCGGCGAGTCGGCGAATCCGAATGCGAGGGCGCTCCTCACCGAGGCCGCGGCCGATGCCGACGAGGAGATCAAGCTCGAGGCGCGGCGCAGCCTGAGCGCGGTGGAATCGCGCCTGGTCTGGGGCGAGTGGCTCGGCCTCGCGTTCGCGGGCGTCTCGCTCGGCTCGATCCTGCTGCTCGCCGCGCTCGGGCTCGCGATCACCTACGGGCTGATGGGTGTCATCAACATGGCGCATGGCGAGCTGATCATGATCGGCGCCTACACCACCTACGTGGTGCAGAATCTTTTCCGCGGCTCCGGCTTTTTCGACTGGTACCTGCTCGCCGCGATCCCGGCCGCCTTCATGGTCTCCGCAGCCGTGGGCATGCTGCTCGAGCGCTCGGTGATCCGCTGGCTTTACGGCCGGCCCCTCGAGACGCTGCTTGCCACCTGGGGCATTAGCCTGGTGCTGATCCAGGCGGTGCGCACGCTCTTCGGCGCGCAAAACGTGCAGGTCGAGAACCCGGCTTTCATGTCGGGCGGAGTCCAGGTGCTTGCCAACGTGGTGCTGCCGTGGAGCCGCATCTGGATCATCGCGTTCGCCTGCCTGGTTCTGCTCCAGGTCTATTTTCTTCTCACAAGAACGCGGCTGGGCCTCTACATCCGCGGCGTGACCCAGAACCGCGACATGGCGGCCTGCGTCGGCGTGCCCACGGCGCGCATCGACACCTGGGCCTTCGGCCTCGGCTCGGGCATCGCGGGCCTCGCCGGCTGCGCGCTGTCGCAGCTTGGCAACGTCGGTCCCGACCTCGGCCAGGGCTATATCGTCGACTCCTTCCTGGTGGTGGTGTTCGGCGGCGTCGGCCAGCTGGCGGGCACGGTCTACGCGGCGCTCACGCTCGGCTTCGCCAACAAGCTGCTCGAATCCTGGTCGGGCGCGGTGCTGGCGAAGATCGCGCTGCTCGTCTTCATCATCATCTTCATCCAGCGCCGGCCGCAGGGCCTGTTCGCGCTCAAGGGGCGGGCGGTGGAAGCATGAACGGTGGAAGCATGAACGGTGGAAGCATGAACGCGGGCCTTGCGCTGAGCTCGCCGCTGCGCCTGGCGATCGGCGGCTTCGCCATCGTCGCGTTCATGCTGTTCCCAATCCTCAACCTGATGCTGCCGGCGGGGCACCCGCTGCACCTGTCGGCGTTCTGGGTGACGCTCTTCGGCAAGATCATGTGCTACGCGATCGTCGCGCTCGCGCTCGACCTGGTGTGGGGCTACGCCGGCATCCTTTCGCTCGGCCACGGCCTGTTCTTCGCGCTGGGCGGCTACGGCATGGGGATGTATCTCATGCGGCAGATCGGGCGCGACGGCCAGTACCAGGCGGACTTGCCCGATTTCATGGTGTTCCTCGACTGGAAGGCGCTGCCCTGGCAGTGGTGGGGCTCGGAGCATTTCCTCTGGGCGCTGTTGCTGGTGGTCCTCATTCCGGGAATCCTGGCGTTCGTCTTCGGCTACTTCGCCTTCCGCTCGCGCGTGAAGGGCGTGTATTTCTCGATCATCACGCAGGCGCTCACCTTCGCCGCGATGCTGCTCTTTTTCCGCAACGCCACCGGCTTCGGCGGCAACAACGGCTTCACCGACTTCAAGCGCATCCTCGGCTACAGCATCACCGCGCCCGAGACCCGGATGGCGCTTTTCGCGATTACCGCATTTGTCCTCCTCTCGACGTTCCTGCTGTCCCGCTGGCTCGTGAGCTCGAAGTTCGGCCGCGTGCTCGCCGCCATCCGCGACGCCGAGCCGCGCGCCATGTTCTGCGGCTACAACACCGTGCACTACAAGGTGGCGATCTTCACGCTCTCGGCGGTGCTGTGCGGCATCGCCGGCGCGCTCTACGTGCCGCAGGTCGGCATCATCAACCCGAGCGAGATGTCGCCCGCCAACTCGATCGAGATCGCCATCTGGGTGGCCGTGGGCGGACGCGGCACGCTGCTCGGCGCGATACTCGGCGCGGGCCTGGTCAACGGCGCGAAGAGCTTCTTTACCGTGGCGTTCCCGGAATACTGGCTTTTCGCGCTCGGCGCGATCTTCATCGCGGTCACGCTCTTCCTGCCGCGCGGCGTCCTGGGTCTCGTGCAGAGGCGATGAAGATCGCCACCTTGCCCGAGGTGACTTCCGCGCAGGGCACCGTGCTGTACCTGGACGGCATCAGCGTCAGCTTCGACGGTTTCAAGGCGCTGAACAATCTCTCGCTCACCATCGACGCGGGCGAGCTGCGCTGCGTCATCGGCCCCAACGGCGCCGGCAAGACCACCATGATGGACGTGATCACCGGCAAGACGCGGCCCGACGCCGGCCGCGCGGTGTTCGGCGAGGCGGCGGACCTTACGCGCCTGTCGGAAGCGCAGATCGCGCATGCCGGCATCGGGCGCAAGTTCCAGAAGCCCACGATCTTCGAGCAGCTCACGGTGTTCGAGAACCTCGAGCTCGCGATGAAGGCCGACAAGCGGGTGCGCGCCACGCTGATTGCTAAGTTGAATGCGGCAGACAAAGAGAAAATTGCGGCGACGCTGACCCTCATCGGGCTGCAGGAAGCGGCCGACCGGATCGCGGGGCTCCTGTCGCACGGGCAGAAGCAGTGGCTCGAGATCGGCATGCTCCTCATGCAGGAGCCGAAGCTCCTGCTGCTCGATGAGCCGGTCGCGGGCATGAGCGACCAGGAGACCGAGCGCACCGCCGAGCTTTTCCTCTCGCTCGCCGGCACGCACTCGCTGGTGGTGGTCGAGCACGACATGGCGTTCATCGAGAGCATCGCGCGCAAGGTGACGGTGCTGCACGAGGGCAGCGTGATCGCCGAAGGGCCGATGGAGGACGTCAAGAACGATGCGCGAGTGATCGAGGTGTACCTTGGTCGTTGAGGGGCTCAACCAGTACTACGGCGGCAGCCACATCCTGCGCGACGTCGCTTTCGACCTGCCCGCGGGCAAGGTCACCGCGCTCCTCGGCCGCAACGGCGTCGGCAAGACCACGCTGCTGCGCGCGTTGATGGGGCTGGTCCCCATCAAGACTGGACGCGTGGTCTTCGAAACCAAAGACATCACCAAAGCCAGGCCAAACGAGCGCGCACGCGCCGGGCTCGGCTACGTGCCACAAGGGCGCGAGATCTTCCCGCGCCTGACGGTCGAAGAGAATCTGCTGATGGGTGCGCCGCGCATTCCTGAGCGCATCTTCGAAATGTTCCCGGTGCTGCGGCAGATGCTGGGGCGCCGCGGCGGCGACCTCTCCGGCGGCCAGCAGCAGCAGCTCGCGATCGGCCGCGCGCTCGCCATGCAGCCGCGCCTGCTGATCCTCGACGAGCCGACGGAGGGCATCCAGCCGTCGATCATCAAGGAGATCGAGCGCGTGATCCGCGCGCTCGCGGTTACCGGCGAGATGGCGATCCTGCTGGTCGAGCAGTATTACGACTTCGCGCGCTCGCTCGCCGACCAGTACCTGGTGATGGAGCGGGGCGAGATTGTCGCGCGCGGCCGCGGCGCCGACATGGAGCGCGACGGCGTCAGGCGGTTGCTGGCGGTTTGACCGGCACCTCGGTACCATGTTTGCGAGGAGGAGGTCCCCATGCTAGCTCGCACGCTCGGCGCAACCGCCATCGCCTTGTCTTTTGGTGTCTGTGCCCAGGATTTGCCGAAAACGCAGTTCAAGGTCATCGGTCTCAACGCCCCGACGGTGGCGTCGATCGTGGACGAGGTGCCGTTCTGGCGCGACACGCTGCCCAAGGCTTCGAAGGGCGCGATCACCGCCGACATCACGCCGCTCGATCAGATGGGCATCGACGACAAGACCATGCTGCGCCTGTTGCGCCTCGGGGTGATGGACTTCGCCGGCATGGACATCTCCAAGATGGCGGGCGACGACCCGCGCTTCGAGGGCTGCGATCTGGCCGGCATCACCCTGGACGCGGACAAGGCGCGCGCCGGCTGCGACGCCTACCGCGCGGTGATCGACCGGCAGATGCAGAAGAACTGGAACGCCAAGCTGCTCGCGTTCGGCGGCAACCCGCCGCAGGTGTTCTGGTGCCGCGGCGTGCTCGGCGGCCTCGCCGACCTCAAGGGAAAGAAGGTTCGCGTGTTCAACAACACGATGCGCGATTTCCTCTCCGGCGTGGGCGCGACCGCGGTCAGCATGGCGTTCGCCGAGGTGGTGCCGGCGCTCAACAGCGGCGTGGTCGACTGCGGCGTGACCGGCAGCCTGTCGGGCAACACCGCGGGCTGGCCGGAGGTCACCAAATCGCTTTACCCCATGTCGCTCGGCTGGAGCATCAACGTGATGGCGGTCAACCTGACGACTTGGAACCGCCTCGACAAGCGGGTGCAGGGCTTCCTCCTCGAGCAGGTGAAGGGGTACGAGGACAAGATGTGGGGCACGCTCAAGAAGGCGACGGCGGAGGCCGACAACTGCAACACCGGGAAGCAGCCCTGCACCATGGGCAAGCTCGCCAGCATCACCATCGTGCCGGTGAAGCCGGCCGAGGCCGAGACGCACAAGAAGCTGGTGGAAGGCGCGGTGCTCGCCGGCTGGGCGAAGCGCTGCGGCGCCGAGTGCGCCGCGGAATGGAATAACACCGTCGGCAAGACGCTCGGACTGACGGCGCCGACGCGCTAAGGGCGCCCGTGAAGCGGTTGCAGGAAATCGCCAACGGCGTCGCCCGGGGCGGGGCGATCGTCGGCGGTGCGCTGTTGCTGCTCGCCGCGGTGACGATCTGCATCGACATCTTCCTGCGCTATGCCTTTTCGCTGACCGTGGGCGGCGCGGACGACCTTTCCGGCTATGCGCTTGCCATCGCAGCCGCGTGGGGTTTCTCGGTGGCCTTGCTCAGCCGCTCGCATATCAGGATCGATACGCTCTATATCCGCCTGCCGAGGCGCGCGCGGGCCACGCTCGACCTCGCGAGCCTCGCCGCGCTCGCGCTTTTCTTCGCGCTCGTCACCTGGCACGCCTGGGGCGTGCTCAGCCTTTCTTACGCGTCGGGCTCGCGCTCGATGTCGGCGCTCGAGATGCCGCTGGTCATTCCGCAGACAGTATGGGTCATCGGCCTCGCGTTCTTCGTCGCGGTCGCGCTCCTGCTGCTGGCTCGCGCGCTGCCCGCCTACGCGAGAGGAGACCTCGACACGCTGTTCCAGGCGATCGGCTCGAAGTCCGCGGTGGCGGAGGCCAAAGAGGAAATCATCGCCGTCGAGCGCGCGATCGACAGCCGCAAAGAATGACGGCGGCGACTTCCCTCATCGTGCTGCTGGTCGTGCTCGGCAGCTCGATCGCGGTCGCCGCCGGCATGGGGCTGGTGGGGCTGATCCTCAACCAGGCCTATTCGCCGATGCCGCTCACGCGGATGCTGGGCGAGCTCACCTGGTCGACCACCAGCAACTTCATCCTTACCGCGATTCCGTTCTACATCATGTTCGGCGAGATCCTGCTGCGCAGCGGGATCGCCGAGCGCATGTACAACGCGCTGGTGCAGTGGCTGTCCTGGCTGCCGGGCGGGCTGATGCACTCGAACATCGGCTCCTGCGCGCTGTTCGGCTCGGTCTCGGGCTCGAGCGTGGCCACCGCGGCCACCATCGGGGTGGTCGCGATCGGCGAGATCGAAAAGCACAAATACAACGAGCGCCTGTTTCTCGGCACGCTCGCGGCGGGCGGAACGCTCGGCATCCTCATCCCCCCGTCGATCAACATGATCATCTACGGCGTGATGACCGACACCTCGGTGCCGAAGCTGTATCTCGCCGGCTTCGTTCCGGGCTTCATCCTCACGCTGCTCTTCAGCCTCACCGTGCTGATCGCTTGTGTCTGGAGGCCGCGCTGGGGCGGCGAGCGCATCAAGACCAGCTGGGAAGAGCGCTGGCGCACGCTGCCGGATCTGCTGCCGCCGCTCGCGCTGCTGATGATCGTAGTCGGCGCGATCTTCTTCGGCCTCGCCACCGCCACGGAATCCGCGGCCGTCGGCATCCTCGGCGCGCTTGCCATCACGGCGTGGCGCCGGCGCCTCAGCCTCGCCATGCTGCGCGAGGTCTGCGAAGGGACGGCGCGCACCACCGCGATGGTCGTGGCGATCCTGGTGGGGGCTTTCTTCCTCAACGTCGTGATCCAGACGATCGGGCTAACGCAGCAGCTCAGCCGGCTGATCAACGCGTACCAGCTCACCCCGAGCCAGGTCCTGACCGCGGTGATCATCCTCTACCTGGTGCTGGGCACCTTCATGGAAGAGCTGTCGATGATGATCTCGACCATCCCCATCACCACGCCGCTCATCCTGCAGGCCGGTTACGACCCGGTCTGGTTCGGCATCCTGCTCGTGCTGCTGATCCAGACCGCCATGGTGACGCCGCCCTTCGGCATCAACATTTTCGTGATCCACGGCATTCGCGGCCGCGGCACGCTGGCCGACGTCGAGCGCGGCGCGGCGCCGTTCGTGGTCGCATTGCTGATCATGATCGGGCTGATCTGCGCCTTTCCCGACATCGCGATGTGGCTGCCGCGGCTCGTCGGGTAAACCGAGGCGCTACACGGAGCACTTCATTCGATAACCTCGTCGACACGCGCTAGAAACTCGCGGGAAATCGCGAGCCCGAGCTTCTTCGCCGTCTGGAGATTGAGCACCAGCTCGAACTTTGTCGGCTGCATAACGGGAAGTTCGGCAGGCTTCTCCCCCTTCAGAATGCGGCCCGCGTAGACGCCGGCGAGCCGATAGGAATCGGCAAGGTTCGCGCCGTAGCTCATCAGGCCTCCGGCGACAGCGAACTCGCGAAACTGGTAGATCGCCGGGACTGCATGGGTTTGCGTCAGCGCAATCAATTGTGCGCGCTGGCTGGCGAAGAATGGGTCCGCGCCAACGAGCAGCGCGTCGACCCGTTGCTGGGCGAGCGTGGCGAACGCCGTGTCGAGATCGCGCTCGGTACCGGCGTGCAGCACGACGATCTGCTGTCCGATCGTTTCCGCCGCCGTCTGCAGGTCCCGCACTTGGCTATCCGAATCGGGACGGTTCGGGTTCACTAGCGCGCCGATCTTGCCCCCCTTAGGCACCAGCTCGCGCAGCAGCCCGAGCCGCTTCGCGTCGAGTTCGACGGTGAGCGCGGCGATCCCGGTCACATTGCCGCCAGGCCGGTTGAGACTGGCGACAAGCTGGGCTTTGACCGGGTCGGCAGCGGCCGGGAAGACGATTGGAATTGTGGACGTCGCCGCCTTTGCCGCCAGCGCCGAGACGTTCCCGCCGCCGGCGACGATTACCGCCACCTGGCGACGCACCAAGTCGGTGGCGAGATCAGGCAGGCGCTCGTAGCGATTCTGCGCCCAGCGATATTCAATCGAAACGTTTCGGCCCTCGACGTAGCCGATTTCGCCCAGGCCCTGGCGAAACGCGGCTACGAGATGTGCAAATGGACCGGGCAGTGCGCTGTTGAGGAACCCGATCACCGGCATCGTCGAACGCTGAGAGAATGCGCGGATGGGCGACGCGACGGCCGCCACGCCACTGGCAAGCACAATGAAATCGCGTCTTTTCATTTCTATCTGAGCTCGATGACGATGTTGCCGCCGGCGTCGAGCTCCGCTCTCGCTCCGGGCGGCACGACGCAGGTCGCATCGTACTCCTCGACGATCAGCGGGCCGGTGCGCGGCCGCGCCAAGTCCGAGCGGCGCATCACCGGCGTTTCCATCCACGAGCCGAAATAGGCGCGGCGCGGTGGCGGCGGTTGCGGCTCGCCGCGGCTCGGGCGGACTCGCTCCGGAACGTTCGGGCCCTCGCGCAGGCCCTGGCCGACCACCTGGATGGAGACCAGCTCCACCGGCTCGTCGGCGCCGGCGCGGTGGCCGTAGGTCTTTTCGTGCTCCCGGCCGAAGGCTTCTTCCAGCGCGCCGAAATCGATCGGGCCGTCGGGTAGCGCAACGGTGAGCTCGTAGGTTTGTCCGTGGTAGTGGAGCGCCGCCGAGCGGCGAATTTTTGCCTTCTCCGAGACAAAACCTTCAGCGGCCAGTTGCTCGCGCGCCTGTTTCGCGAGCGCGTCCCACGCACGCTCGATCTCGCGCCGATCGGATCCGCGCAACAGCCGCCTGAACGTGCGCGAATAGTGGTGCTCGACATCGGCGTACAGCAGCCCGAAGGAGGAGAACAGGCCCGCCGAAGGCGGCACCACGATGCGCTTCATACCGAGCGCCGCCGCCATGCCGCAGGCGAACACCGGGCCGTTGCCGCCGAACGCGAACAGGGCGAACTCGCGCGGGTCGCGGCCGCGCTCGCTCGACACCGCCTTGATCGCGCGGATCATGTTCGACGCCGCGATGAGGTGCGCGCCGTGGGCCGCCTTTTCCAGGGTCATGCCGAGCGGCGTGGCGATCTTCTCCTTGAATACTTGGTTTGCTTTTTGAGAATTCAATTTGAGCGCGCCCCCGACCAGGTAGCCCGGATTGATGTACCCGAGCAGCAGGTTGGCGTCCGTGACCGTGGGGGTCTCGCCGCCCTTGTCGTAGCAGACAGGACCCGGCGCGGCGCCCGCGCTTTCCGGGCCGACCTGCAGCGCGCCCGCGGGATCGATCCACACCAGCGAGCCGCCGCCCGCGCCGACCTCGGCGAGATCGATCGCCGGCACCTTGAGCGCGTAGCCCGCGCCGGTGAGCAGGCGCGAGCCGACCATGATGCCGGCCCCGACCGAGTACTCCTGGGCGCGGGTCACCTCGCCGTCCTCCACCATCGACGCCTTCGCGGTGGTGCCGCCCATGTCGAAGCTGATGATCTTCGGCAGGTCCTTGGCGCGCGCGAGCGCCTGCGCGCCGACCACGCCGCCGGCGGGGCCGGACTCGATGATATGGACTGGCCGCTCCACCGCTGCCGCGTCGGTGGTGAGGCCGCCGTTCGACTGCATGAGGAGCACGCGCGCGCGTACGCCCGCGTCGTCCAGGCCTTTGCGCAGCGCCCGCAGGTAGCGCGCGACGATCGGCGTCACGTAGGCGTTCACTACCGTGGTCGAGGTTCGCTCGTATTCCTTGATCTCCGGCAGCACTTCGCAGGAGATCGAGCAGGGCAACTGGGGTGCTTTTTTCCTGATGACGTCCCGAATCAAAAGCTCGTGGGCGGGATTTGCGAACGAATGCAGCAGGCACACCGCGATCGCCTCGACCTTGTGCGCGAGCAGGTCGTCCACGGCCCGCTCCGCGTCATTGCGACGCAAAGGTTTCTCGATAACCCCTTGCGCGTCGACGCGCTCGTCCACCACTTGCCGCAGGTAGCGCTCGACGAGCGGTGCCGGCTTGGTCCAGCCGATGTCGTACATGCGCGGCATGCGCAGCGTGCGGATTTCGAGCACGTCGCGGAAGCCGCTGGTGGTGATGAGACCGGTCTTCGCGCCCTTGTGCTCGAGTATCGCGTTGGAGGCCACGGTGGTGCCGTGGCGGATCTCGGAGATTACCGCGCCGGCAAGGCCGGTCTCGCGGAACACGTCGCTCAGGCCTTCGACGATCGCCTGCGCGTAGTTCTCCACGCTGGAGGAGATCTTTTTGGTGTGGATCGTGCCGTCGGAGCCGAGCAGCACGATATCGGTGAAGGTGCCGCCGACGTCGACACCGACGCGATAGCTTGTCACTAGGCTGCTTTTTTGGCTTTCGGCGGCGGGTCTTCGCGTTGCACGGCCGGCACTTCGCGCCAGCCGCGCGCGGTGCGGATTTCGGCGCGTCGTTTCGCCGTTGCTTCTGCATCAACTTCTTTTCCAACGACCACTACACCGTAATCGGCGGCCGCTTTGGCAACCGAGAGCAGTTCGTTCCTCACATCGCGCAGCACGGCGGCGGGATCGCGCTCGAGGGGATCGCCCCAGCCGCCCGCGCCGGCGAGCACGTGGCGGAACACGTCGCCGCGCTTGATGGTCATCGTGAGCTTGGAAGGCAGGGTGCGGTTCTCGCCGTCGGGATTGAGATAGTTCTCGGAGGGCATGCCGGGGCTGCCGCCGTAGAGCCCGAAGGGCCGGTGCGTACGGCGATCGGAGCGCACCTGCAGCACCGCTTCCTCCTCGAGGAACCGGTAATCGCGCTTGAACGGCACGCCGCCGCGGTACTTGCCCGCGCCGGCCTTGTCGGGCACGAACTCGTAGGCGAGGAACTGGATCGGCTGCTCGGCTTCCGTGATCTCGATCGAGTGCGACGCCATGTTGGCGAACATGTGCGAGTTACCGTCGAGGCCGTCGGCCCAGGGCCGCGCGCCCCAGGCGCCGCAGGTGAAGTCGACGTAGATGTAGGGCTTGCGCCCGGCGTCGTAGCCGCCGATCGACACGCCGGTGTTGCCGCCGTCGCCCGCCGCCTTGACCTTGTCGGGCAGCATCATGGCGAGCGCGCCGAACATGCAGTCGGTCATGCGAAAACCGGTGAGGCCGCGCGCCGCGCAGGCGGCGGGGAGAACGCCGTTTCCGACCGTGCCCGGCGGGCAGATCACCTCGATCGCCCTGAACACGCCCTCGTTGTTCGGAATGCCCTGCGGCAGCACCGAGCGCACGCCGGTGTAGGACGCCGCCTTGGTGAAGGAAAGCGTGTTGTTGATCGCCCCCTTTACCTGCGGGTGGGTGCCGGTCCAGTCGACCAGCATGTGGCCGCCCTTCTTGCGGATGGTGACGAAAAGGCGGATCGGCTTGCCGTAGTCCACGCCGTCGTCGTCGATCCAGTCCTCGAAGCTCCATGCGCCGTCGGGCAGTTTCTCGAGCGCGGCGCGCGTCAGGCGCTCCGCATAGTCGATGGTCTCGCGCATATACGTTCTTGTTTGTTCCGGACCATACCGGCTGACCAGCTCGGCGAACTGCTTTTCAGCAATGTGGCAGGCGGCGAGTTGCGCGCGCAGGTCGCCGAACACCTTCACCGGCAGGCGCACGTTGCGCTCGATGAAGGTCATGAGCGTCTTGTTGAGCACGCCCGCCTCGTACATCTTGAGCGGCGCGATGCGCAGCCCCTCGGCATAGATCTCGGTCGAGTCGGAGGCGTTCGAGCCGGCGACGCGCCCGCCGACGTCGGTGTGATGGCACACGGTGCAGGCGAACGCGATGCGCTCGCCTTCGTGATACAGCGGCTTGAATACGAAGATGTCGGGCAGGTGCATCCCGCCGTCGAATGGATCGTTCATGATGAACACATCGCCCGGCCGGATGTCGTCGCGGTAGTGCTGCATGATCGACTGCATCGCCGTCGGCACCGAGCCGAGGTGCCCCGGAAGCGTTAGGCCCTGCGCCACCAGCCTGCCCTCGGCGTCGGCGAAGCCGGTCGAGTAGTCCATGTTGTCCTTGAGCACGCCCGAGTAGGTCGTGCGGAACACGGTCAGCGCCATCTCGTCGGCGATGGAGAAGATCGCGTTCTTGAAGAGTTCAAAACCGATAGGATCCATGGCTTATTATCCTTGCATGCCGAAGGATATCTACGCCACGCTCGCTGTAAAGCGCCGGATCAACGCTGCGGGAACGCTCACGCGCCTGGGCGGCGCGCTGATGGATGAGGAAGTGGTATCCGCAATGGCGGCGGCCGCGCGCGCTTCGGTCGACATCGGCGAGCTGCAAGCCGCCGCGGGCCGCACGATTGCAAGGATCACGACTGCGCAAGCAGGAATCGTGACGACAGGCGCCGCCGCCGCGCTTACGCTCGCCGCAGCGGCCTCGATGACGCGCTGGGACATCGCGCGCATGGCGGCGCTGCCGCACGCCGAGAACTTTCCGAACGAGATCCTGCTGCCGCGCACGCAGCGCACAGGCTACGCGCATGCGCTGCGCGCCTCGGGCGCGCGCCTGGTGGACATCGGCCACAACGACCGCGGCACCGGCGCCGGCGTGCGCGGCCTCGAGGCCTGGGAGATCGAGGCCGCGATCACACCGCGCACCGCCGCCTTTGCTTTTTCAGTCACCCCCCAAAACGCCAACGAGCTGACCACGGTGGTCGCTGCATGCCGGCCGCGCGGCATCCCGGTGATCGTCGACGCGGCGGCGCAGCTTCCTCCCAAGTCGAACCTGAAGAAATTCCTGCAGATGGGCGCCGACCTGGTCGCGTTCTCCGGCGGCAAGGCGATCGGCGGTCCGCAGGCCTCGGGCATCCTCGCGGGGCGGCGCGATCTGGTCGGCGCGGCGCTGGTGCAGCAGCTCGACATGGATGTCTCGCCCGACACGTGGGCGCCGCCGGATCTGATCGATCTCCAGGCAATGAAGGGCATCCCGCACCACGGCCTCGGGCGCGGCTTCAAGGCGGGCAAGGAAGAGATCGTCGGGCTGCTCGTTGCCCTCGAGCGCTACGCCGCCGCGGACGACGAAGCCTCCAACGCGGCGCTCGAGCGGCGCCTCGCGCGCATTGCGCAAGATCTCGGTGACGGAATGGTGAAGAAAATCGTATCGGCCCGCGAAACCGGCCGCGTGCCGCAGCTCCACCTGATGGTTGAAAATCCGCTTGCCTTGAGCGCTCGCCTGCAGGCCCGCGAGCCGCCGGTGCATCTCTCGGAGCGCTTCGCCGCTCAGGGAATCCTGATCGTCGATCCGCAGGCACTGCGCCCGGAGGACGACGCCGCGCTGGTCGCCGCGCTGCTGAAAGCCGTATGAGGATTCGCGCCGCTGGCGGCCTGAGCGTGGAGGCGCTGGCGAGCTCGTGGCAGGCGCAGCTCGCGCTCGAATTCGAGCGTGACGGAAGGAGAACCGTGCTGGCGAGGCGCGCCTCCGACGGCCCGCTGGTCGTGCAAAAGCCGCTGTATCCGGAAGGCGAGGAGGTCTGCCACGCCATCGTGGTGCACCCGCCCGGCGGCATCGCCGGAGGAGACGAGCTTTCTCTCGAAGTGAATGCCGCAGGTCATGCGCTTCTCACCACGCCCGGCGCCGCCAAGTGGTACCGCAGCGCGGGGCCATGGGCGCGCCAGAGCCTCGACTTCGCCGTCGCAGGAACGCTGGAATGGCTGCCGCGCGAGACCATCGTGTTCGATGGGGCGCTCGGGGAGCTCAAGACAGATGTTCAGCTGGGACTGCATGGGCGCTTCATCGGGTGGGAGGTCGTCTGCCTCGGCCGCGCGGGCTTCAGGAAAGGAAAGCTGCGGCTCGAAACATCGATTCGCCGCGAGCGAGAGCTTCTGTGGCTGGAGCGCGGAACGCTCGAGGCCGGCGGCAAGCTGATGACTTCGGCGGCCGGGCTCGCAGGCTGCAGGGTGTTCGGAACGCTGGTGGCCGCTCCCGCGCCGGTCGAGCTGCTCAAGGAATGCAGGCGCATCGCCGCGACCACCGTCCTTCCGGGTCTCGTGGTCGCGCGCTACCTCGGCGATTCGACCGAAGAGGCATTCGCGACCTTCATGCGGCTTTGGGCCGTCCTCCGCCCGGCCGTTGCCGGCCGCGAGGCGGCGGCGCCGCGCATCTGGAGCACCTGATGTCCCGCGTCCAGGCGCTCGCCGCGAGCCTCGTGCGTGCGCACCGCAACCGGGAATTCGTGGCTCTGCCCACGGACTTGACCACGGAGGAGGCTTACCGCGTTCAGGATCTCGTGTTCGCCGAGCTCGCGCGCGGCCAGCGGCCGAATGCCTGGAAGGTCGGCGGACCGGGCCCGGACGTCGAGCCGACCATGGCGCAGATCCTCCCGGGGCGTCTTTTCGCCAGCCCGCCGCCGGTGGAGACCAACGGTTTCCAGATGATCGGCGTCGAGATCGAGGTCGCGTTCCGCATGGGTGAAGACGCGAAGCCCGTCGAGGCGTTCGTGGCGATCGAGGTCTGCGATACGCGGCTCGCCGACTGGAAGAACGCCTCGCCGGCGGCGAAGGTCGCCGATTTCCAGTCGAACGCCGCACTGGTCGCGGGAAGCGGCACGTCGTGCTTGGAGCAGACCGATTGGGGCCATCAGCGCGCCGAGCTGTGGATCGTCGCCATGCCGGAGATTCCGCTGCTCGACGCGGTGCCCTTCCGCTTCGGCATCCCCGAAGCGGTGCAGCTGTGCACGCTTCCGGTGCGCGTCAGTCCGTCGAGCTTCGCGGCCGAAGTTCTGAAGTAGACTTTCCGCGTGGAGCTCACGCCTCGAGAGAAGGACAAGCTGCTCATCTTCACGGCCGCGTTGCTTGCGGAACGGCGCAAGGGGAAGGGCCTCAAGCTCAACTATCCGGAAGCCGTCGCCTATATCAGCGGCGCGCTTCTCGAGGGCGCGCGCGAAGGCCGCAGCGTGCAGGAGCTCATGACCTGGGGCGCGACGCTCCTCAAGCGCGAAGACGTCATGGAGGGCGTGCCCGAGATGATTCCGGAAATCCAGGTCGAAGCCACCTTTCCCGACGGCACCAAGCTCGTCACTGTGCATAACCCCATCCCATGATTCCAGGCGAGATCAAGGTCGCCGGCGGCGACATCGAACTCAACAAAGGACGAAAAACTGAAAGGCTCGAAGTCGTCAATGAGGGAGACAGACCTATTCAGGTCGGCTCCCACTACCACTTCTTCGAGACCAACGCAGCGCTGAAATTCGACCGCAAGAAAGCCTATGGCTGCCGGCTCAACATCGCCGCCGGCACCGCGGTGCGCTTCGAGCCAGGGCAAACGCGCACCGTCGAGCTGATACCAGTCAGTGGTTCAAGAACCATCTATGGCTTCACCGGCAAGGTGATGGGGAAGCTCAAGTGAAGATCACCCGGCAGGCCTATGCCGAGATGTACGGTCCAACCGTCGGCGACCGCGTGCGCCTTGCCGACACCGAGCTCTGGATTGAGGTGGAGAAGGACTACACGGTCTACGGCGAGGAGGTGAAGTTCGGCGGCGGCAAGGTGATCCGCGACGGCATGGGCCAAAGCCAGCGCGTGTCGAAGGACACCGCCGACACGGTGATCACCAACGCGCTGATCGTCGATCACTGGGGAATCGTGAAGGCGGACATCGGCCTCAAGAACGGCCGCATCTGGAAGATCGGCAAGGCCGGCAATCCGGACATCCAGCCGGCGATCACCATCCCGATCGGCCCGGGTACCGAGATCATCGCGGGCGAGGGCATGATCGCGACCGCGGGCGGCATCGACAGCCACATCCATTTCATCTGCCCGCAGCAGATCGAGGATGCGCTGATGTCGGGCGTCACCACCATGATCGGCGGCGGCACCGGCCCGGCTACGGGCACCTTCGCCACCACTTGCACGCCGGGCCCCTGGCACATCCAGTCGATGCTCGAGGCCGCCGACACATTTCCGGTGAACCTCGGGTTTCTGGGCAAGGGGAATGCGGCATTGCCGCTACCACTCATCGAGCAAATCAATGCTGGCGCAATCGGGCTCAAGCTGCACGAAGACTGGGGCACCACGCCGGCGGCGATCGACAACTGCCTCGCGGTCGCGGACAAGATGGACGTGCAGGTCGCGATCCACACCGACACGCTGAACGAGTCGGGTTTCGTCGAAGCCTCGATCGCCGCGTTCAAGGGCCGGACCATCCATACGTATCACACCGAGGGCGCGGGCGGCGGCCACGCGCCGGACATCATCAAGGTGTGCGGCCAGGCGAACGTGCTGCCGTCGTCGACCAACCCGACGCGGCCTTACACCGTGAACACCATCGCCGAGCACCTGGACATGCTGATGGTGTGCCACCACCTCGACCCCGCGATCGCCGAGGACGTGGCATTCGCCGAGTCGCGCATCCGGCGCGAGACCATCGCCGCCGAGGACATCCTGCACGACCTCGGCGCGTTCTCGATGATGTCGTCGGACTCGCAGGCGATGGGACGCGTGGGCGAGGTGATCATCCGCACCTGGCAGACTGCGCACAAGATGAAAGTGCAGAGAGGAACCAAAGACCGCAACGACAACGCGCGGGTCAAGCGCTACGTCGCCAAGTACACGATCAACCCGGCGATCGCGCACGGCATCTCGCACGAGGTCGGCTCGGTCGAGGAAGGCAAGCTCGCGGACCTGGTGCTGTGGAAGCCGGCGTTCTTCGGCGTGAAGCCATTCCTGATCGTGAAGGGCGGCATGATCGCCGCCGCGGCGATGGGCGATCCGAATGCATCCATCCCGACGCCGCAGCCGGTGCACTATCGGCCGATGTTTGGCGCGAAGGCCGTGACGTTTGTTTCGAAGGCCTCGCTCAAGAACAGGAAGCTGCAGAAGCTCCGTCGCCCGCTGGTGGCGGTCAAAAACACGCGCAAGATCGGCAAGAAGCACATGGTGCATAACGACTACCAGCCCGAAATGAGCGTCGACCCGGAAACCTACGAGGTGCGCGCCGACGGCGAGCTGCTGGTGTGCGAGCCCGCGAAAGTGCTACCCATGTCCCAGAGGTATTTCCTATTCTGAAACTCGTCCTCATGTTCGAGCAGCGCCAAAGAAGCCGCCTGCGCGCGAAGGCCGACAACGGCGAGGTCCTGTCGCTCATCCTGCCGCGCGGCAAGGTGGTGCGCGACGGCGAGCGGGTGAAGACCCTCGACGGGCGCGAGGTCGAGATCGTCGCGGCGCCCGAGAAGCTCTTGCACATCGAGTCGGCCGAGCTCGCGCGCGTCGCCTACCACCTCGGCAATCGCCACGTGGCGCTGCAGGTGGGCCAGGGATTCCTGCGCATCGCCGAGGACCATGTGCTCGAGGAGATGGTGCGCAAGCTCGGCGCGCGCGTCTCGCACGTCGAGGCGCCGTTCGAGCCCGAGGCGGGCGCCTATGGCCACCAGCACGACGAGATGGGCCACGGCGGCCGCATTCACGATCATTTCCACGGATGAGCCTCGCGCATCTGCTCCAGCTCGCGAGCCCGACCCTCCCGGTGGGCGCGTACAGCTATTCGCAGGGGCTCGAGGCCGCGATCGAAGCCGGGACCGTCAAGGACGCCGAAAGCGCGCAAGCCTGGATCGGCGACGTGCTGGAGCTTTCGCTGGCGCGCATGGAGGTGCAGGTGCTGCGCGCGTTGATCGGGGATATGAGCGCCGCGTCTCGCCAGGACCTGAACGACGTCTTCGTCGCCACGCGCGAGTCCGCCGAGCTGCGGGCCGAAACGCTGCAGATGGGGCAGGCGCTCGCGAGATTGCTGCGCGAGCTAGGGGTCGAGGTTTCCGTTGAAAGCCCCGCTTACCCCACCGCCTATGCGCTGGCAGTGCGGCACTGGAACATCGAGCCGCGCGCGGCGCTGGTCGCATATCTATGGTCGTGGCTCGAGAACCAGGTCATGGCGGCGGTGAAGTCGGTTCCGCTCGGGCAGACCGCGGGCCAGAAGATGCTTTTGCAGTTGGGAGAACGCCTGGCCGCAGTAGCGGACCTCGAGATCCCTGAACAAGACTGGAGCAATTTCGCGCCCGGACTCGCGTACCTCTCGGCGCGCCACGAAACCCAATACTCGAGGCTCTTCCGCTCATGAAGGAAGGCTTGTGACCCTTCGCGTCGGTATTGGCGGACCGGTGGGCTCGGGCAAGACGGCGCTCACGCTCTCGCTCTGCCGCGCGCTGCGCGAGAAGTACGAGATTGCCGTGGTCACGAACGACATCTACACGGAGGAGGACGCGCAGTTCCTGGTGCGGAACGACGCCCTCGCGCCCGAGCGCATCATCGGCGTGGAGACCGGCGGCTGCCCGCACACCGCGATCCGCGAGGATGCCTCGATCAACCTCGAGGCCGTCGACCGCCTGGTGCGGCGCTTTCCGCAGCTCGACTTGGTGTTCGTCGAATCGGGCGGCGACAACCTCGCCGCGACCTTCAGCCCGGAGCTCTCGGACCTGACGCTTTACGTGATCGACGTGGCCGCCGGCGACAAGATCCCGCGCAAGGGCGGTCCCGGCATCACCAAGTCGGACCTCCTGGTCATCAACAAGATCGACCTCGCGCCGATGGTCGGCGCCTCGCTTGAGGTCATGGAACGCGACGCCCGCAAGATGCGCGGCGAGCGCCCGTTCGTGTTCACCAACCTCAAGACCGGCCACGGCCTGGCGGCCGTGATCCGGTTCATCGAGGCCGAAGGCATGCTGCAGACGAAAAAAGCCCCCGAAGGCCACCAGGCCTCCGGGGCTGGTTCGCGCTCCCTTCAGGGTAGGGGGCGCTAAAGCTTTGGCTTGCTAGCTTTGGCGGGGGATGGGCACGATGAACGACTCGCGCACCACGTCCTTGCCCGCCATCAGCTCCTGCGACTGGCGCCGCTCCTCGTCGAACACGACCGCGGCGAGCTTCTGCAGCGTCTCGCGCGCCTCGTGGAGCGTCCGCCCATGGGAGTTCACGCCTGGCAGCTCCTCGATGAAGCCAACATAGCCGTGGCTCGACTTGAGGTACACCGCGGTGAACGCCAGCCTGCCTTCCATCCGGGCCGCCTGCTTAGGCGTTGGCGACGCGCTTGGGCGCGGCGAGCGCGCTGGAGGACTTGTCGAGCACCGCGAGGTCGCCCGAAATCTCGGCACCTTCTTCGATGCGGATCTTGGCGTAGCGGATCTTGCCCGACACCCTGCCGCTCGAGTGCACGATCAGCTGCTTGCGTACGGTGATCTCGCCTTCGAAGCGGCCGCGGATCTCGGCCTGATCGACCGAGATGGTGCCCTGGAACACGCCGTGCTCGGCGATCTCCAGCACGCGGGAATCGAGCGTCGCCTCGACGCGGCCTTCGACCACCAGCGTGTCGCAGTCGCTGATCTCGACGCCCTTGATCTTGATGTCGTGGCCGACGACCAGCTTGGACTCCTTGCGCTCGGGGGCCGGGGTTTTCTCCGGCTCGGAGGGTGCCGTGGTGCCGGCAGGGACGCTCGCCGGCGGAATCGTTTGATTCTGGCGGAACGGCTCGTCGCGCCGGTTACGGAAAAAACCGTCTTTCTGTAGCACTTTCGACTCCCTCTGGTAGTGGTGGGTGGGACAGCCGCAGGCTCCACGCATATTCCGTACCTGGACTTAACTGCTTGAAAAATTGGAAGGTCTTATTTTGGCGCGGCCGACGTGGCGTCGCCCAGCGGCGACGGTGTCGCAGGAAAGCGCCGCAAGGCCTTGTAGCGCTTCGGTTTCTTATGTCGTGCATGCGCTACGCGCGCAGCGCGGCGTTCGCCTGCTCGAAGTGGCGCATCGCCTTTTCAGCGTCGTAGCGTCCCTCGGCGAGCGTCTCCGGGTCCCACTCCCTGCGCTCGGCGTGGAAGAAGTCGCCGCCGTAGACGTGGATCGCCCCCGTGAGGCGCGGAATCGGGTTCGTCACCGAGTGGATGATCTCCGGCCCGAGCGGCACCGCGTCGCGGGCGCAGAGCGCCTGGGCGCCCGCGGCCTCGATTTTCGCCCCGGTCCGACGCCAGAAAATGTTGTCTTCACGGCCGGTGTAGACGCCGATCACCGCCCACATGCGATGGTTGTGCGGATAGATCGTCATGTAGGGCGCCCAGACCACGTTGAGGATGGTGAGCTCGGGCGAGTGGTAGAGCTTCTGCACCTCGCCGCGCTTCGGCTCGCCCAGCCACTTCAGGACCGCGCCGGGATCGGCGACCGCGCGCGCCACGACTTCGCGCACGGCCTTGTGGGTCCGGTCCGCGGCGTGCGCGGCTCGGCAATCGGCGATGAAGCGCTCGAGATCGGCCATGGCCTTTAGTTTACGGCGAACTGGCGCAGCAGGCGCCCGGGAAGCCCGCGGACCTCCACCGGGCCGTCCCGGCCGACGATCCGCACGCCATTGACCCAGACTCCCTGCACGCCCACCGCCCGGGTGGTGAGGCGCGGATTGCCGCCCGGCAGGTCGAACACGCGCCGGGTCGGGCCGCGGTCGACGGTCGCGGGATCGAACAGCAGCAGGTCGGCGTGGTAGCCCACCTTGAGCGCACCGCGCTCGGGCACGCCGAACAGCTGCGCCGGCTGGCCGCACAGCCGCCAGACCGCTTCCGCCAGCGTGAGCGCGCCGAGCGCTCGCACCCAGTGGCCGAGCAGGTGCAGGCCGAACCCGGCGTCGTTGAAGAACGTGAGGTGGGCGCCGGCGTCGGAGAGCGAGACCAGGCTGCACGGGTGCTTGAGCATGCGCGCGACCGCGGCCTCGTCCGAGTTCAGCAGCAGCGCGCTGAACACCGTGTCGAGGTTTTCGTCGAGCGCCGTGTCGAGCATGGTTTCGAGCGGGTCCTTTCCCGCGTCGCGCGCGATTTCGCCGATCGAGCGCTGCTCCAGGTCGGCGCGCGCCGACTGCACGACGCGAACCTGGTTCCATTCGCCGTTGAACAGGCGAAAGTGCGCCGGTTTTGCAATCTCGACGCGCAGCGCGTCGCGGAAGCCGCGCTCGCGCAGCTTTTTCCTGAATTCCTCGCCTTTCAACGGCAGCGCCGGCTTCCAGCTCGCCAGACCTTCGAACACGTAGGGCGAGTGCAGCGTGAACTCCATCGCGAGCGGGCAGCACGAGACCGCGCCGACCAGCCTGCGGCCGCGCGCGTTGGCTTCCTGGATCCTCTGCAGGTCGTTGAACACAGCATCGGGGTTGGTGCTGCTGTGGAGCAGCGCGGCGATCACCACCGGGCGCTCGGATTGCGCGGCCAGCTCCTCGAGAAAGCCGATCGGCGTGTCGCCGCCCTTGGTGAGCATGAACACGCCGCGCCCCGCCTCGCGCAGGCAGCCGACCAGCGCGCGCAGCTCGGCGTCGTCCGCCAGGCGCGAAGGCATCGGCCTGCCGCCTTCGCCGTTGTGCGCGGGCGAGGTGCTGGTCGAGAAGCCCACCGCCCCCGCTTTCATCGCATCGAGCACGATTCCTTTCATCGAGGCGACTTC
>Ga0075420_100000232_pt1 | contig 40592 bp, 34 predicted proteins | sample SoiMetdeltSBSDD4_FD_75296 | JGI IMG/M metagenome (GOLD analysis project Ga0075420, IMG submission 75296) | Bulk soil microbial communities from a Populus tree surrounding site in Tennessee, USA - Soil MetaG P. deltoides SBSDD4 | ecosystem: Environmental > Terrestrial > Soil > Tree plantation...
TACAAGACGGAGACAATGGCTATATCAGAAGAGGAGGACAAAAACTTTTATCATGACGAAAGAGAGCGCAGTTATGTTGGCGGATCTTCTTCCTCCTCTCCCCGATTTAGGCTTTGATGAGGAAGAAGCATGGTATATTTGCTCAGTGCCAATATTGTTTTGGAATAAATATTGTTCTAAGAACATGAGTCTTTGGAAGTAGGCAGATCTCTTTTTGTAAGTTCGCATAGCAGAATGATACGTGGAATTACAATTTCGAGTATCATACTATAATTTGCGATTTTAACCAACAAGTTCACATCAAGCAAGATTTGTCATTCTTTCCGATGCAATAGAGAGAATAATCGTTTCCAAAAGTACACTTAATAATTAGGCATCTATTTCTACTATCCAAGTTACTTATGTCAGATTATGAAAAGGTATTAGATATGATATTTGGAAGATGGAGGAGCCAGATATTATACTCAGGTGTTAAGTTAGGCATATTTGACCTTGTAACTTCCATGCCCCGGAGCGCAACCGAAATAGCAAGGGATCTATTTCTTGACCCTACATTATCATACAGACTCTTACGGGCACTAGGTTCATTAGGCCTTCTAAAGGAGGATTACAATCACTGCTTTTGCATAACGCCCATGGGCGAATTGCTACGCAGCGATACTCCACAGACTCTAAGAGGAATTGCTCTTTTGGAGGAAGGCCCAGAACACTATGCTATCTGGAAACACCTTACTGCTATGATCAAGGATGGTAAACAAGATGGATTTTTTCGGGAATTTGGCCAGAGGATATTTGATTATGAAAGAGACCATCCATCCTATGCACAAGTTTTCAACCAGGCAATGAGCAGTTATTCAGCCAGCCAAACTAGGTGGGTTCTTGAGGCGTTGGATGGTTATGACTTTGCCAAAATACAACACGTATGCGACGTTGGCGGGGGTCATGGCCACCTGATTTGTAATCTTCTTCTAAGATATCCTCATCTAAGAGGCACAGTTTTGGAAATGGAGCAAGTAATTCAAGACAAAACTTTACTTTGGGCAAATAAAATGGGAATAGCAGTAGATCGGTGCAATTATGTCAGTGGTAATATGTTTAACGAAGTTCCAAGCTCAGACGCATATTTCATGAAAATGATTCTTCATGATTGGGATGACAAAGAGTGCTTAAAGATCTTGTCAAACATTCACAGGTCCTGTGATGGAGCGACCCGACTCTTTATAGTGGAGCATATAGTTCCAGGACCTGAAACACCTCATTTCTCCAAATTATTTGATATACATATGTTGTGTGTTCTTACAGGAAGAGAGAGAACTGAAGAAGAGTATCTGGCATTATTGAAACAAGCTGGGTTTGATCATATTCAGACATATTTCTCACCATCAAGAATCATAGGAGTGATTGAAGCAACAAGATCTTGAATTATTATTGAATGCTACCTTCAGCGCCAAGTTTGAACGCAGTAAACCCAGGAACCAGAATTATCAACAATACTTAAACAGTGATCTGGTACCAAGTATGTCGAGCCCTACAATATGATCCCATTAAGGAGAACGCGAGTGATTCACATGTGGTTGAACCGTTCGCTTGGGATTTTGCTATTGAATACTTCTTACGTGCTTCCTTAATACAAGTTTTTACCTTATCCCGCATATTTCTAATTAAATTGCTTTAATAAATGCATGAGGCGTTGTGTGGAATGTAGGTTAAACACATTTGCAAAATAGCCATGTCTATGGCTCAGTTAGTTCTTCGAATTTGATAGCCTCTAGGATCCGTGCATTCACTTCATCCATGTTCATGTTAGCTCGCAGATATCTATTAAGATCACTTGGAGCAACTATGCCCACGGGCTTTCTTGTCTCTCCATCTACTACGAGTAGATGTCTCACTTTATTGCTCAACATCAGATCTGCTGCAGTTTCTACTGTTGCCTCCGGTTCTATTGTCTCAATAGGTGAAGACATTATTTCTCGGATGCCTACCTCTTTGCTACTTGTTCCTGCAGCGCATACACGGATAGCTAGGTCCCTTTCTGTCACTATTCCTATCGGCTCCTTACTCTCGTTTTGTTTATCAACCACAAGAACTGAACTAATTCTTTTTTCATTCATCTTTTTGGCAACCTCTTGAGCATTTTGTGTTATATCCATTGTTTCCAAGTTTTTAGACATGATTTCCTTAACTGCGTTTTGCATGTATATACCCGTGATTAAATCAATAATAAATACATTCAATACAATGAGGTGTCAAGGCCATGATGCAAAGGACGAATTTATCTCTTGAAAGGGAGAGCAAGTTTTGGATATAAAGATAGAAAATGACTGTTCGAATCGGATAGCGATTAATTGAGTGTGGCTGCTTACTAGTGCTACGAAGCGTATTTTATTATTAACAGCGGTAGTTTTAGACATGACTAACATTGACCAACGTTTATGTACGGTTTTTTGTTGGATTAGTATCTAAAAGGTCAGACGACGACAATTATTATTATTATACTCATGATCTGATTATCAATAGATTCATTGGTATCTCTTTTAATTAACCACTATCAGAAGCCGATCAGCTTGGTACCAGTAGTCGTTCGTATTATAATTTGACGTCTTGCCACATTTCGAACTTATTTCGATCCTGTTTTCAAGTACAGCAGTCTTGCCATAATCTAGTTGATCTATCTGAATTCCTGAGGGGAATACGGATCCACATTCCCGACATTTGAGAACTAAAGTCATGTTTCACTCTTTAGAATCTCTCACACCTGGCCAAGTATTTAACCTCTCAAAATGCCCGCTATGCGCTAGCCAGATTTGTTCTAAATACCAGTATTTTGTTCTCAATTCCAGTGTTTGTGCACAAAAAACTATCTGTATTATTCATGGATGATATGATCCTCTATCTCGGTACTTCGATGTGCCTCAATTATCCAGTATGTTTCTTGAAACCCTTGACAGGCTCTGCAGATTTCACCGGCTGTTATGACCATTAGATATTTTATCTCTTGCATTTAATCGGGATTTCCTAAACCAATAACTCGTTTTAGATGTTCTTTTCTATCGCTCATTAATCACTTCCTCTTGCTTCATTGATCCATGGATCATTGTAACAAACACAAAGAGCGCCGCTACCAGCCAGCCTGATGAAATAAGGGCATAGGACGTGAAGGCATAATTTGAAATAAGTATTCTTACCTTGAATGTCTTTTTGATGTCAGCTGTGTCTTTAACTGGTAGTGTGACTACTAATGTCACTTCGCATGCTTCTAAAGTTTACATAAGTGTTGTTTCTAAGAAATTAATCTTAGTACTAGAATAACAGTTGCGACTAGAACCCTCTTCTTTAGTCTAGGTAGGTCATTGTCATTAAATCTAGCTTTTATATTATTTCTGATAAAAATGACAGAAAATCTTATATAAGTTCCTAAATTTGGTTAGTTTGAATGTATCTTGCCACGTTGAACGGGCTCAAGTATCTTTCCATAATGATGGAGGAAGATACAAACCTGTTAACACCTGGACTGCAGAGTGAATGTCACATAAAACCCACTACCAGACATAGTGAATTCTTATGAAATCAACAGAAAATGAATCCGCAATAAAAGATAATCTCAAAATGCCGCCGTACCGCCCCCTTAAAGTGTATACGTTTGACCCGACACGTGGTCGGACAATGGGTAACTACATGATAATAAATACACCTTATGAGAAATTGAAACCCGGACCTGTCGGCAATTACTTAAAGGTTATAGATTACGATGCCAATAACGATTGTTATTACCAACCTGTTGACCTAGACCACCCACGAGTTATGTTAGGCAATGGATTGGACCCAGCCGAATCAGACCCACAGTTTCATCAACAAATGGTCTATGCTGTGGCAAGCGAAACGATTAGCAGATTTGAATCCGCTCTTGGGCGTCCTATCAAATGGAGGTTTGGAGGAGCATTGAAAAAAGCTAGACGAAAAAAGGAAGGGCAAGCAGAGCCTCAAGGGTGTGATGATGACGATGATGACTATTCAAGAAAACTGAGGATCCTTCCTCATGGCATGCAAGAGGCCAATGCCTATTACAGTGACGACTTGGGGTCTCTAGTCTTTGGCTACTTTCCTGCCTCCGAAACCGATGCAGGTCATAACCTTCCAGGTCAGACAATATTTACGTGTTTATCTCATGACATCGTGGCTCATGAAACGACACATGCTCTTGTAGATAGTCAAAAGGACTATTTTATGGAACCAACTAGCCCTGACGCATTAGCATTTCATGAAGCGTTTGCCGATATCGTGGCACTTTTTCAACACTTCTTGTTCAAAGAACCATTGCAAGAGATGATCCGAAAAACAGGCGGCAAGATCTTTCGAGAAGTTATAGCGCCTGAAAATCAGCCTGATGATACAGGTCCTCTATTCCAGGCTGAAGCCACTTCAGAAAATCCACTTGTTGGTCTCGCACAACAATTCGGAGAAGCTATGGGTACTAGAAAGGCACTTCGATCAGCTCTTGGGACTCCTCCCGGGACAAATGATCTAAAAAAATACTCTGAGCCTCATAAGCGAGGTTCCATCCTAGTTGCAGCGATCTTCGACGCATTTTTTAGTATCTATGTGAGGCGCACTGCTGATCTGATGCGAATCGCTAAAGCAAGTGGAGCGAGTGGCTCCTCAACAGAAGTTACGCAACCGGATATGCATCCTGATCTTGTAAACCGTCTTGCTGAAACCGCGACCAAGACTGCTACACATTTCCTCAACATCTGCATACGAGCATTAGATTTTTGTCCTCCAATAGATATTCTGTTTGGAGATTTCTTGCGTGCAATGATCACTGCAGATCATGACCTTTTTGCCAATGATAAATATGGCTACAGGGCTGCCCTAATTGATGCTTTCAGATCACGCGGCATTGCTCCGGAAAAGGTGAAATCATATTCCGAGGAGTCTCTGCTTTGGTCTCCTCCTGAAGCTACAGATTCTGAGGCCCTCCCTAGTTGTAGCGGACTGCAGTTTGATGTTTTCAATAGTCAAGACATAGAATATAGAAAAGCTCAAAAGCAGAAAAATTGTAGTGCTCTATTAGAATTTGCAACAAAAAATGCTGAGAAGCTAGGGCTATCGGCAAATCCCAATTTGAAAATAGAGTTAGGTTCTTTCCACGAAATGCATCGAATGTCTGATGAGGGCAAATTGATATTTGATATGGTAGCTGAATTTACACAAGAGCGAAAGGTTCACTACGACCCTGCAGATCCAAATTCACCTCCTTTTACGTTCAGGGGCGGGACCACTGTGATAATTAACCAGGATGGATCGGTACGTTACTCTATCAAAAAGAGTATCCATGACGAGAAGGATGATGATAAGAATGATCGGCTAAAACGACAACGTGAATACTTGACCAAGCGTGAAAGTGAGATGAGTATGGCAGCATACGCCGACGAAGCAACGATTTTTGCCCGTACTTTAAAAGCGGACTTTGGAATGATTCACCGAGGGTACTATTAGCAGGACTGATAGAAATATGAAAACAAGGAACATAACAAAATCAAAGTCAAAATCAAAAGCGAAGACACAGGCAACAACAACAACAACAATATCAGCTGGGAAGGCTAATAAAGACACAAAACTCTCTAACCCGCAAGAAATACGGATCCGCATGTATCGCGTCGGATTTGGTGATTGCTTCTTGGTTTCCATACCGTCTGATGAGAGCAAGGAAAATGGAAGCCAATTCCGTCACATCCTGATAGATTGTGGAGTTCACTCACGCGGAAACATCGATACTATGGAAAAAGTCATCCATAATATCGGTCAGGTAACCTATAGAACCCTCGACGTTGTAATAGCCACTCACGCTCATGCTGACCATATATCACAATTTGCAAGGTTTGGAGAAGAGTTTAGGAAGTTCAAAGTGAGAGAAGTATGGCTGCCTTGGACGTGGGATGACAACAACAAAGATGCAGTAAAACTTCAGCGAAAGCGTGCTGCTTTCATAAATAAGCTCAATCAGCATTTCGAGGCATTAGGTGCCAATGCGGATCAAGCTGCCTTAAGTGCAGTTGTGAATTTGGCCGGAAACGAACGTGCAATTGAACTGCTCAAGTCATGCTTTGGAAGCGCCAATGCCAAGGTCCGATACCTTAAAGCAGGTGACATAATAAATCCAGAAGACATATCTATCCCTGGTCTTTCCGTTCGTGTCTTAGGCCCTCCAGAATCAACGGATCTCCTTGCACAGGAGGATCCACCAAAAGGAAAAGGTTACCTGAGAGCAACTCCCAGTGGAGAGTTTGAGTATATGATTAGTGCAATTAAACCCTTTGAAGACAGATGGAAGGTAGAAGATCCTACTTCAACCGGTTTGCATCTTCAACAAGAAGAGGAGGAACAGCTTCGACGTATATCCAGTTCCTCCATTAATGATGTCGCTTTTGCATTAGATGACGCAAGAAATAACGAAAGCTTAGTTACACTCTTTGTCTTTCGCAATAAATACCTGCTTTTTACAGGCGACGCACAGTACGGAAATTGGAGAGGGTGGTTAGAAGATGAAAAATCCAGCAGCAATATCTTGGCAAAAATCAACTTCTTTAAAGTTGCACACCACGGCAGCCATAATGCAACACCAAAAGCAGCACTCGAGAAAATGGCCGACGGAGAATTTGCGGCAATGGTTTCTGGTCAAAGCAACATATGGCCTACAATTCCTCATCCACCCCTCATGACTCGGCTTAATGAGAAGACTAAAAAGAGAATCGTTAGAAGCGATTGGCTGCATGTTGAAGGCGCGCCAAAACCCTTACCAAATAGCGTGCCTGAAATGCCCTCTGAGTTGCCTGAGGGATTTAAGAAAGGAGATTATTGGTTCGATTACACTATTCCAGTCTCAGGAGACGAGATAAAAATAGCTCGGAAAAAGATCCCGTGAAGCCTTTGTTGCTGCTAATGGGATGTACGCGGAAATAACAACAGATCCCTGCTGTATATTTCTTCGTTTATGATGCTGTTATGTGTCTGACTTCCCTTTGAGCCCTGCCTTCTTATCTTGTGATCGAATCATCGTCTTTCTTGATAATTGACATACCACTTCATTTGAACAATTGGATTTGATGAACTATCTTTTATATTGTAAATCTCTTTTAATGGGGGTCTCATTTACCATACTTACATAACTAGGTCGGTGATCGTATTCCTCAGTTATCTTACCATTTCATTTCTCCAAAGATGATGAAAACTGCCCAATAATACAGATTAGAATGCAATGCTTTTTTCATGACTCTTAATTGTGCACTTTGGAATCGCAGCCATATTAACAAATACCTTTTTACTATCAAGTTCAATTTTCAATTCCTTATAGAATTCATGCATCAATAGATAAGTAGAGTGTTCGGAAACTAGCCATAAACTAACGCTATTGATAGTGAACCTGCATACAGAATAGATCGTGTCGGCCCGATTAATTCGTATCTTGGTCTATTTTAACTCAGTCATGGATCGAGCTATAAACCATTGGCATCTTATCTATTCTGATATAGCACGAGTAATTGTTCTTAATCCTGCCGAATTGGCGTAGATAGATAGAGACGCGAAGCATTTACAAGACCTTAATATCGTATCGCCTTATTGAGCGATAACTTATGCCAAGTCTAATTTAACGAGGAGGCAAATATGGAACGCTTCAGCATTTTGTGTATATTCGCCCCTACTGGTTTTGAAAACAACTTATCCTCAGGAAAAAGGGGAGCGGGGTTAGACTCTCCCTTTGCAACTATTCATCTAATTGCTTTTCCTGATTCGTCATCGTTGTTGGCTGTCACTCCAAGTATAGTTTTGGATCTATGCTTTAAGATAGTTTCGTCAGGTCTGATGATTATCCTTAGATTTTCCCTATTCCAGCTTGTAGATGATAGTCTGTCAAAAATTAAGAGATTTAAAGAATAGTGCCTAAATGGTGAGCCCACAAATTTTTTCACAGCCCTTTCCTATCACCTCTCTGGACATGTCTTCTTGTTATGATGAACCTTATTGGTATGCCTTTGAATATTATAACGCGTCCTGTTGACCGGAAAAAACGAAATCTATTTCTTCAGAAGCTTGAAAGCATGTGTCCATTCATTTTTAAGAAATCCCGGTATACACCAGAGTATGGATAATGGTTCTATTGCTCTTGCACTTTCCACCTTACCAACATCTTCAATCTCGAATCCAAACTTTTGCAGTATTTCAGATACTTTCTTTTTTGCATTCTCATTATTTCCGCATATGAACATGGTTGGCTTTATACCACCTCCAAAATCCGGATTGATCATAAGCCCTGATCCAATACTGTTTAATGCCTTTACAAACTGTGCATCTGGAGCAATTTTTTGAACTCTCTCCATCAAAGATTCTTCCAGGCTCGTAAAAAATTTCAAGACGCCATTATCTGGTGGGGCATCAGCAATCGGGTTAGTTGTATCGACTACAATTTTCCCAGAAAGATATCTTTTGGTTTTTTCAACAACTTTCTCTGCAACCGTCCCCTTAACACATAAAACCACGAGATCAGCCCATTGGGCACTTTGCTCAAAAGTAGCAGTCTCCACCTCTGGATTTTGATTTTTGAACTCTTCAAGTTTTTCTGCATGGTCGCTGCCAATCATTACCTGATAATCATACTTTAGAAAACCCTGTGCGAGCGTTTTTCCGACATCACCAGAGCCAAGAATGCCAATCTTCTTCATATGATTATTGATAATGATTATAGGTTGCTTTTAATTTTTATCTTGAAAATGGTCCGCTGATAATACTAGCCAGAGATATGTCATGACACATCTCAAATTAAATAGCGTACAATCCTTGAGACGACGCTTAGCACCATAAAGATGGCAAATTAATTATCAATGATGACCAAAGATTATATGTATAAAATTCGTTAGTATATGGTACTGAATGACCTTACTCTCTCTGATTCGTAGAAATGTCAAAGCTCAATGAATATCGCCGAATCATAGGATATTCTTACCTTTTGTATATAGCATTCATCATTCCCATCAGTCTATTACATGAATTCGGGCATGTAGCAATATGTTCTGCAGATGGTTATCAGTTTGACATGTGGCTAGACCTTACAGGAGGTCATTCTCTATGCTATGGAACACCTGGCGATAACTTAGTAATGGGCGCCATGGGGGGAATCTTCGGATTATTAGCTTCCTTGGGAATACTTGCCTTTTGGCATTATTTTTGTAAAAAGGCTGTGCCCATTGCCGCAGTAGCTCTGGCTCTTATGTTGGACCAAGGTATAAAGATACTTCTTGAGGGCTTTTTGCCAGGACTTTACTCTGCTGGAAGGTTTGACCTGCTCATAACAATATTGCAGATCATATCGGTAGCGGTGTTTGCCATTTACTTTACAAGGAAGCTGAGGCGAGAAGACGACAGCAGTCGTTATCTGACTCGAGAATCAAAGTTAGGGATTTGAGCTAGTATGGCCATGCTGGAAGTGAATCATTCTGTGTGCTCAAAAGCAAGAGCAATCTAAAATTGAAATAGATATGACTTTCCAGAGTATAATTGAAATTCCATCGCAATCTCCTTGGATTGGCTGCATTTGCTCTGCAGGTTCTTCTCATTTGTCCTACATATGACAACGATCTATATGATCCAAATAAGCTACCAAATCCCGGAACCTTGCAACCAATAACTATTTTTCTCCACTATCAAATGGAAACGTCTAGATAAAAAATAATCCTCAACACGCCCATGGTACAAGGTTGATGACATTCTGGAAGATTGAAAGGTAGGAGTCACACATATTTTCTGAGGCTGCTAAATAATAGGAGAAATAAAAAAGCCGAGGCTTAATCTGCCCATAGAGAAGTAAAATGAAATTTATCCACATCAACTAAGCCCCTATCTGTCAATTTTAACGACGGTATGACTGGCAAAGACAGAAAAGAAAGCAGCATGAACGGATCTTTTATGACATTACTACCCAATCTGAGAGAGGCTTGATTAACAGCTGTGAGGTTTGAAACTACTGATTCTATAGGATGATCTGACATTAATCCAGCAATAGGAAGTGGCAAGCCTGCCGTAATGTGTCCATTATCAGTAACGGCTAAACCACCACCAATATAGGAGATGTATCGTACAGCTGAGAGCATATCACTATCATTCATGCCGGCAACAACAACATTGTGAGAATCATGCGCTACACTACTTGCTATAGCACCTCTTTCAAGACCTAAGCCTTGAACGAAACCTATGCCTATGTTCCCTGTTCCGTGGTGTCGTTCAACAACTGCTAGCTTTGCTACGTCTTTTTTTCCATCCGCAATTACTCCTAGATTTTCATCTATTTTAGGAGAGATAATCCGTTTCTGCGTAATGATCTGGCCTGGGATAACACCTATGACATTCAATCCTGATGATGATGATTTGGCATTATGATTTGTAGGAATCATAAACATATTCGGGTCGTCAAGTGACTTTATATGCATGGTATTTTGCAAAAGAGACTTTAAAGAATTATTACTATCCTCAGATACTCTATATCCTTGGTTTCTAGCCGTATTGATGCTTGCCTTATCTATTTTCTTCCCATCAAGAAATACTTCACAAATCCGGAATGACTCAAGGTCATCTAGTAGAATAAAATCTGCTTTGAATCCTGGGGCAATTGCACCAATATTTTTTAATCCAAAATATCTAGCGGTATTGATAGATACCATTTGAATCGCCCTTACTGGAGGTATCCCAAGAGAAATAGCTGTACGAACCAAATAATCTACGTGTCCGTTTTCCTTCAAGTCGATTGGATCGCGGTCGTCAGAAACAAGGCTAATGTGAAAGCTGTTGAAATTGTTGATAATAGGAATTAAATCTTGCAGACTCTTTTCATGAGCTCCTTGCCTTAGCATAATATGCATACCTTTGCGGAGCTTTTCGATGGCCTCCTTCACATTAGTACATTCATGGTCACTACCCAATCCAGCTATGATATATGCACTTAATGATTTTCCATGTAGAAGCGGAGCATGACCATCTTTTGGTTTTGAACTAGCTGCTACCAATTTAGATAAGACCCCTTTATCTTTATGTGTGACTCCGTGATAATTCATCATCTCTGCTAATCCAAGAACGAATTGTGGATAGCGGTTCATGTATTCATGTATGTCCTTATCAAGAATGGCTGCTCCAGATGTTTCCATGTGTATAGCAGGCACGCATGACGGCATCATGAAGTATATTTTGACAGGCAAGCCTAGACTTGATTGAATAAAGTAATCAATACCGCTTAGTCCAAGAACATTTGCTATTTCGTGTGGGTCGCAAATTACAGTTGAAGTTCCATGTACCGAAACTACCTTACAGAATTCTTGTAGGGAGAGAAAAGTAGACTCAATATGAATATGACCATCAATAAGTCCAGGACACATGTACCTTCCCTGAGCATCGTACAAATTCTTTGTGTTATATGCCTCGTCCTTTTCCTCCTCCTCAAACCCCACAAAGATTCCGTCGGCGATGGCTACATTAGCTTCGTGAACCTCGCCCGAGAGGACATTTACTATTTTAGCATTCTTCACAACCAAGTCAACAGTTTCCTTCCCTGTGGCTAAATCGATCTTCCTTCCTAAGCTGCTAACAGTATTTGTATTGTCATTGTTGTTATTGAGTATGATTTAATTAAATTACTCTATTAAATAAAACTTCCAGTTAATTGGGATATCGAATGCGACGATTCTACAGATTGCTGCAAAATCTGAACAGTAACTCATTCCCAGGGGAACACAATCCATTTGTCATGGTTAAGTATCTTCCCAACATATGCCTCGTTGAAGCTGACTTCGTACCTGCTCATGAGAAAGGCAAAATCACAATCAAAAATTTTCAGTGCATCATGGACCTTAAAATAAATATCTCCAGTATCATATATTTCATCGATTACAAGATATTTTTTGCCTTTGAGAAGAATGGGCATCTCCTCTTTATAGAGTTTTTTTTGTCTGACTGGTATCAATTGTATATGATCGACGTTTAGCTCGCGTGCCATCAGTCGGGCTGGGATGACCCCTCCATTAGTTATACCAAGAATAACATCATAGATCTTGTTTGACCTTAGTATCTTGTTGGCAACTAGCTTTATCAGAGATTCTACTTCGTCCCAATTGCAATATTCCCTGAAGGGGTTTTGTTCGCTTATTTTAATTTCGACTTCCAATCTCCTATGCATTATCTAATAATAATAACATAGATCTTTTGTTGAAGACCCCATTAATAGTGGCTCTTTGGGGCCATTCTAACCGATTTTTCCTAACTGTGAGAAAGGGACTAATGCATCTGGTCTTATATTGGTTCGACTTTGCATAAAGTGTGTCCCAAGAAGAGGACTCCTACAGACGATATTGGGTTCCATAGCGAAGGGCAAATAGAGGTTGAGGAGCAGCATTTTGATAAAGCAAGTAAAGATAGGAATTCTAGCTTTGTGTCAATGAGAGGTAGATAATAGCAGTCTTTTGATTTATAAGACATAACGAAAGAATGAAGGTGAAGAAAAGAACATCCATCGAATTTGACTTTTCGTTGCACCATCAGAAATGTCCAGAGGTTATGTTGTGTTTTTTGATATCCTGTAAATTTTGCCGTCTTCATGAGTGAGTATATAGAGAAAACCATCAGGGCCGCTTTCGATGTCAGTTATTCGTCCAAAACCATGACCAAGGATCAGAGAAGATATCTCACTATTATCGCCTTCTTTAACAGGGTCAGCGACGAGGTCGAGCAATCTTGGGTCATGAAAGTCTAGTCCTGTCCTACCTCGATTCACTTCAAAGAAGTATAAATTACCATTATTAATATCACCGACAAAAATATTATCTTTGTATCTATCCCCAAGTGCAGATGAATTAAAAAATTCAATATCTGTTACTCCCACTGGAGTGTACCAGCTAAAAATCGGGTCTTCATATTTTGCACCATTAAAAATGATAAGATCATTTTCAACCGTCGCATTGGTTCTTCCAATAGGCCCCATGACTTTGTGCCAGCCACTATTAAATCCTGGCTTGACTATGTTTATCTCGTCGTATACATTCTCTCCATTTTCAGTTATCCATAATCTGCCCGTGACAGGTTCAAAGTCCATTCCAAAGCTGTTGCGTATGCCATAAGCAAAATATCGCTTGAGATTCTCCATATCATCAGTGTAATTATCATAGAATGGATTCTCTTTTACAGGAAGCCCGGTGTTCCTGTTCACTCGGAGGATAACTGATTTGTCGTTCGGCGGCCCACCTGAGATCTGATTATCTAGGATTCCTCCTCCAGAGCTGACATCCCCTATGACTGCGTACAAGTAACCATCACGAGGTCCTATCGAAATTTTTCCACCATTATGAAATGGTCCAGGGTCTCCTGGCAAGTCTAAAAGTAGAGTCTTGTTTTCAAGAGTCCTTTTGTTTTTATCGTAAACGTATTTGTATACATGGTTCCTAGTCTTATCCTCATATTTTTCAGTCAAAAATAAAAATACAGAGGTATCATTGAATTCGTTCCAGGTCGCGATCCCAAGGAGACCTTGTTCTGCGCCTTTAGCCACTTCGATCTCGGTAGCCGGTTCATCCAGAATCTCGCCATCAGAGACAATCCTAACCTGGCCACTATTCTTTTCAAGGACTAATATGGATCCGTTGCCTAGGAAGCTCATGCTAGTGGGCGAGTCCAGCCCTTCTGCAACAAGCTCTACAGCAAGCGTGTCATCATGCAGGACAGGAATACTTTTTGGACCGACTACAATTGTGACCGGGTCAGTAGAGACTAAAAACAGAGTTACAACTATGCCTGCTGCAGCGGTCACAGCTGTTATTATAGTGTAGAACGCAAATTTATCATTCATTTTTCAAAGAGTAAACATGTTCCAATATGGTTAAACAACATGCGATAGATCTAACTTTCAGCTACCTTTTATAAATTTGCAGCAATATTACTCCCTTTCTATGCTAATACAATATTTCTGACTTGCTTGTTATCTGCCTAGAAAAAAGAATATGTTAACTTCTGGTGAAAATAAAATAAAATGAAAGTGGTGTCTGTGGCTCATGCAATAAATGGCATATAGCACGTTATCATTATGTTATTGAAGGCATATACAAGCCGTCATTCAGATCTGCCTAGTTCTTGAGGCCAACTGCTCTCAAATCGTCCTCTATTCCTTTTACACATTCAAAATTTGTTATCTGTTCAACAACTATCCATTTGAATTCTGAATGCTCACTCGTATCGATAATGACATTGTCTGATTCTACAGAAATAAGAAACGGGATAATGACCCATCTTGCCCATTCGTCTATTACCTCAAATGCGTTTCCACAACTAATAATTGTACCTTCCAAAGCCGTTTCTTCTTTGACTTCTCTGATAACAGCTTCCTCTGCCGATTCACCTTCTTTTATGAATCCAGAAGGTGTTTGCCATTTGTTTGGAGAGGTTCTTCTTTTGGCAGTACGTTTAAGCAATAGAATACGGTCGTCATCAGACAGCTTTACAACACCTGTAACAGCCACATAGGTTTGCATTTTGACTCTTACTTCAAGTCAACTCAATTCCTCAATTTACTCCTAGCTGCATGTTGTCGTCCTCCTCCCTACCTCCTACAGCTTATGATTCCTAATTGAAGGAATTATCTTTTAGCTCAACTTTTTGATAGCGAGCCAATGTACCAGTAAAGTTTCGAGCAGTTTCATCTTATCAAATCTAGGCAGCAAAATTCTCCTGAAGGTATCTAATTAGCTTCTTAGAGTCCTTCTCAGTTACCTGTAAATCTTCTGCAAAGACTTGTTTCTTTCCCTTTGTTATATCAATCCTCACTTTGGTTCCAGAGATGGACAAGTTTAGTTCAGGGCCCTTCATCATCATACTTTTGATCCCGTCTCCGTGTAGAGAACTTCCCTCAAACTTTGGGTTGACAAACTCAGTTGTAAGACGATTTATGTTATCCTCTACGGTAAGGGCGACCTTGGCATCTTGCATCTTTTCGATGGAAAATATGTGTTTGTCCAGGGCATCGACTTCTATTCTAGGCCCTAGTGGCCCCTCTTCCTCCTCTACCTCAATCTGTGGGCTCCAAGTCATTCCCTCCTTTGCAACCTTGATTACAAACTTGCCTTCTCTGCCTGAAACTTGCAGATGAGCGTCTATAGCTTTTTGAAGCTCTTCTGGCGACAATGGTCCTTCTGGACCTCTGTGCCATTGGTTCTTGGCATCCTCCCTGTCTTTTTCGCCGCTATAATGAACAATATAGCATAGCTTGGCGTTCCATCTTCTCACGATATTGTATGCTTCTGATACTGAAATCATTCCAGTAGATGGGTGTTCGTTGTAACTTTCTGTCCCAAGCACCAGCAGATCTGGATTCCAAAGTATACTTTCGTCGTCTGTTTGCAACTTGAGAAAATCCCATCCTGCCACAATTTTTCTTGCTCCTGCTTTGATGACATAGATTACAGAGCCTGGTAACCCTGGCTGATCTCCTGCATTATCGGCAGCTACTGGGATGATCGAAAATGGGCCCACCTCAAAGGGCATCCCCGGGTTAATGGTCGAAAATAACGAAGATGATGAAGATGATGTTGCAAGCGAAGGCAGCCCCTGTGCAATCTGCTGACTACAATCATTTGTGCAAAACACTTTGGACTTTTCTCCTATAAGCCGAGGGAGGTCATTTATGTGATGCCGTCTGGCATGGGTGATCAAAATAGCGTCTGGCAGATGCATACTAGGTACATCTCCCCTTTTGACACTTTCGACTACGCCATTGCCTGCGTCAACAAGAAGGTGAAAATCTCGGTATAGCACCGATAGTGATGTATTTGCTGCTGGATGGTCGACATGTGGAGAAACTCCATTGATCCTGACGGTAAGATCTTCCGAAACCATGTAAAACTAATTAATAGAGCCTTCTAGATAAAAATATGACTATTGACAAGCTTGCGTTTACAAATATATTGCTATAGTTCGGCCATGCCTTTCGATCTCTAGCATACTGCAAGGCTCTATCGGATTATGTGCCCTAATAAATGTGCGGTCTTAATTTAGTATCATATAGGAGTTTTTGATAAAAGTAATGTTCTTTTTTACAACTCCTTGATCGCAATTTTTCCAAAGCTCACCCTAGAACTAGAGTCATGATTCTGCAAGCCTATATACCCCTCCAACTGACGGTTACCTGTAAACTCTGTTAATTTTGTATTGTTTAAAATGACAGTATAGTTATGGCCAACAGCATGAATTTCAAAAATATTCCATTTTCCAGGTTCATTTGATGCATAGGTTGAAGGTTGCGCGAAATTGTATATGGCTCCTGTTCTATGCGTTGCGTTTTCGTCCTGTGGTTCCTCATCGTAGATCTGAATCTCATAACCAGTGTTGACCGCAATTCCCGGGTCATCATCTGGGTCGACAAAGCGAACAAATATACCCGAGTTGTCACCCTTTGCACATGTTTTCCAGCGCACTTTCAAAATAAAATCACGAAACTGTTTCTCTGTATACCACAAAAGTCCCATCCCACCATTAGATACTATCGCGTTTTCGACTAGGTCAAATCTCCCTGGTCCGCACATCTTCCAACCATGAAAGCGGGTATAATCAAGAATTGTTTCAAAATTCACCTCCTCTTCTTTACTATAATCGTCAAAGGTAGCACCTTTCATATTTGCTCTATACAATAATACATAACTTTATTTCTTTTATGAGAATCTAAGTTCGACAGCAGATCTGAATGTCAGCGTAGGTTGTAATCCAGAAATGATTGTTATTCAAGCCTAGAAAGCGTATTTTGGTGTATATGGTGAATTACAACCTTTTCTGAAGATGTAGTGATGAGCACTATGATATGTCCAAGTAACGTATTCTCATTAGCTCCCACTTGGACAATCTCTAGAGAGAATATCTCGAGAGAAAAAAATATCCAAAGGGCCAAAAGAGGATTGGCTCATTATACTATAGGCTGGATCACGATTTCAAGTTCGACACGAGTAGTTCATTGTAAAAAAGAACCTTTTGATGTATATATCGGAAGACCCTCAAAGTGGGGTAACCCCTTAAAATAAGCATAGATGGTTCGCGAGAAGATGTAATAGGAAAGTATAGGCAGTGGATACTTGCGAATCCGGAATTAATGGCAAAACTACCTTTAGAATTAAAAGGAAAGACACTAGGTTGTTTTGGTGTAGACCAAACCCTTGTCACGGTGATGTACTAGCAGAGCTGGCAGATAAAACCAAGTAAATTACATAGATATCGCCCTGCAATGACCTTTTTCAGTCCTCTTTTCGATATTGTTGACCAGTCATTTACCTGTTGACGAAGAGGATTATGGAACGACCTCCGCAAGCAACCTCTTCACTTGCTGTAACATTGTTAGCATAGTTAGAGAATTACGAATATTGAGCAATCTATTTTTAAGGTATGAAATTTCTCTCTTTCTGGGTCTCTCTCAAGTCAGTTTGGGCTAACCAAATCAGTGGAAACCTAGTTACTAAGGTTAGTATTGCTACTATAATTAAATACTTTTTAATTCATATAGGATTGTGACAAGTAAAAATTCAAATCCTGATTCCTTGTCCAGCCTGTTAGTTGCTGATCCAGCTACCGGCGAACTAATACGCAAAGATACTGGTGAAGTTATTTCCGATAATCTAGTTTCGCAAGAAAAAGAATGGCGATCATTTGACAGCGAGGAGTTAGATATCAGGGCACGAGTAGGCGCTCCTACGTCGCTTGCGTTTCATGACAAGGGGCTATCTACAAAAATCGGGCTTGTAACAACTGATGCATCTGGGAATATGATTGACTCTGCGACTCAAATGAGGATGGGAAGACTTCGGATGTGGAACAATAGAAGCCAAAGTCACTCTCCAACTGAGAGAAACTTGCAACAGGCTTTTTCAATGCTATCTAGGATAAAAGATAGACTAGGGCTGCCCCATCACGTAACTGAAAAGGCGGCACATACATACAGAAAAGCTCAGGAAAGAGGTCTTATTCGAGGTGACACTATCGGGTCAGTACTTGCTGCTTCGATATATGTTGCTGTAAGGCAGTCAGGGGTCCCAAGGACGCTTGATGACATATCTGAAATCAGCGATATAAAGCCTGGAGAAGTGGCTAGATCTTATAGACGCATCATCTCAGAGCTTGACATCAAAGTCCCACTGATAGATCCACGAAAATACATTCTCAAAATAGCCAACAATCTAGACTTTGATGAAAAAATTAGGCGTAAAGCACTTGAGCTGATGGAAAAAGCTCAGAAAAAGAATCTTGCTGTTGGCAAGGATCCTATAAGCATTGCTGCTTCAATACTTTATATTGTAAATCTTTCAGAAAGAAAACCTAGGACACAGGCCGAAATTGCAAAGGCTGCAGGGATAACAGAAGTAACGGTGAGAAATAGAGCAAAAGAAATTAGGAAAAAGCTTAATGTAAGTGATGTGCTTCCTCTTCAATAGAAGAGGAAACTCCGATCTACTGTTTTCGCCGAGATGGCTATGTGCTACCATTCTGATACACTACATAAAGTTGCCTGAATCTGTCATTTCTATTTTCGTTGCAATTTTGTTGAATTTTCTCCAGCACACACTAGAAATCAAAGAAGTCGAGGACTTGTTGTATAAATTCGCTTAGAAATTACAACTCGAAGTGGACCATTAATGGCATACACGAATCATTCAAAGGTTTCTCATTTCTTAAACTTGAATGTGTATTCCTAAACATACGGAGTTCGTAACTTGATGTTGGGCTGACGACCCAATTAACAGCCAGCTTCTTCTCCTCTGTATTCGTTCTTGTCGTTCTTAATGCTCGAACTTATCCCCCAATTTATCATCTCCTCATATAACCGTGAGAATGTGCTGGTAACTTGTTCCCAACTAGGGAGAGTGACAGAATATGCTAATGCTTCTTGTTCCAGCATGTGACGCTCTTCTGGATATTGAATCAGCCGAATTACATTCTGGGCAAAATCGGTCACTTCATCTGCAACGGCTAGGGGCCTATAGTTAGACAGGTCTAACCCCTGTGCTCCAATTGATGTACTTACTATTGCTTTGCCTAGTCCCAAGGCCTCCAACACCTTTACTTTTACTCCTCCACCTATTCGCAATGGACAAGCAACAACATCTGCATTTTTATAGAAGGGGATTAGAGAGGGTACACCTCCCGTAACTTCAATTTGACTATTAGATGTTAATGAGCAGATTTCTTGAGGTGGGGCATTTCCCACAAGAATTAATCTTACCTCAGGCACATCCTTTAAAATGAGTGGAAATATTTCTCTCGAAAAATATAGAGCGGCATCGACATTTGGTTCATATGCGAAGTTACCAACAAACAGGATAGTAGGACAGCGACGAGGGGCATTACCCAATTGGGAATGCTGAGAGTCATTTGAGAATAATGTGACTTCATGACCTATCTCTTTTTGGTGACCACTGCCATTTGGAATCATTCTGACATCAATGTTTGGTTCTAGTCGCTCAATGGTGATCTTATCCTCATTAGTAAGTGTAACACATACTGTTGCTCGCTTCCATGTTAAGAGTTCCCATTTCAAAGTTTTGATATACTCATACCAAGAGTAATCTTTTTCTTCTTGGGTCATTGCTACCTTGAACCGTTGCAGAGCAAGTAAGTATTCTATATTGTGTTCTATTAAAAGAATGGGAATCCTACACCATGAAGGAACATGTTGTAGAAGGTAATATCCCTCCGCATGAACAATATCAAAGGATTGGTTTTTTAGTAGATATGAAACGTAGGAACCTGCTTCTTGAGACACGTGCTTTTTCATTTGGTGAGGATATGAAATGAATTGTTGTTGATTATTGGCTGGCGCAGCAGCTTCAAATAGGTTCACACTTTTGCAATACTTTCGCAGCTCAGGGACATACATGCTGTCTGTTCGCCATGATTTTGTTATGGAACATAAATGTATTTCATAACATCTAGATAGCCTCCATATTAGCTCGAATTCACGCCTTCGGCCACCACTAAAAGGAGGATACGGTAAATGGGCAGTCAAAAATAGGATTTTCATAAAGAGTAGAAGAATTGCTGTGTTATCTTGAATATATTTTTTTGACGATACCCCTTGTTAGCGCTACGATTTAAACCGTGTATTGAATAGAAGTTGGATACGGTTGTGCTCTAACCTAATTCAGTCCTCTCATCCATAAAGAATGGGTCATATAATGTGAAAGCTATCTCTTCGAGCATTTGATAGGTAAGACGAAGAATTCTTTACTAGATAAGAGTAATAATGTTCGTAGAGATTGTCACTGGGTTTTTCATATACCACATTAAAATTCTAAAACTAACAGTTATCAAATCCAGGCCTTAAAAATACGTAGAGCTTGATTCAAAGATATCTTCCCAAAGAGTACACCATTTTCCCTTTTTGTGGATTCACGAAGATTTCTTCGCGGTACTAGTTAATCCAGCCTTGCTCTTTCTATGCAGTAATTATTTTGAAAAAAGTCATTGCCATAGAACTGACGTACCAGCATCTTCAATCTTGAAATCAAATTACCTTTCTCACAATTAACTGACTACTCTGGATATTTTCGTCGACAAAGGTAGAACATATTATGTATATATATATTCAAAGGAGAACCATAACAATATTATGGCAGCGATGTCCAGAGAGGAGATTAAGAAGTTCCTTATGCAGGGAACATTTACAGGAAAACTTGCCACAACCAAAAAGGATGGAGGCTCTCATGTCGTTCCAGTTTGGTTTCTATTTGACAGTAATAATAATGGTAGAGTGACTGGAAGAGAAAAAGAAGGATATGATGACATCATCTTTACTACAAATAGTGGATCAGCTAAAGCAAGGAATATTCAACGAGACAATAGAGTAAGTATTTGCGTAGATGATCAGACACCACCTTTTTCCTATGTAATAATCTATGGCACCGCAAGAATACAGCATTGCCAACAGACCGAGCTTTTCAGATTTGCAACCAAAATAGCGCAACGCTATGTAGGAAAAGAAGTTGCAGAACTCTATGGAAAAAGAAATAGCTCTGAGGATGAGGTGCTTGTGCGTATAAAACCCATAAGGATAATCGCAGAGAAAGATATAACTGGTTGGGATTAATCGGTGTCAGTTATCATAATCCATGCTTCGAGTATATATTTAAGATTATTAATCCGCTTTATTTTTGGTGGAATGGAACGATCTTGGGATTAGTTGAGATATTATGTGCTCTTTGAGTACAGGAATTCTGATTAAGTCTAAAATTAAACGTTAAGGCCCAAAATATGTCTCAGACAGTCTCGAGAACCAGTGGGGAATGAATAGGCATGTAATCGGGATTACATATCGATGCGTTGACAAGTTTCGTTTCTTCAATTTTGCAAATCCCGTATCCTTCATGTATGTGACCAAACAGATGCAATTGAGGTTTTACTCTTTGATTTAATTCTGCCAATAGTGTTGTACTGCCCGCGTGCCTTCCGTCTGTTGTAAAATCCAATATTCCTGCAGGAGGCCCGTGAGTAATGAGAATCTGTACATTTGAAGGTATGCTATGCCATTTATTCCTTAATTCCTCCTCTGCAGCAAGGGTAAATGCCCACCCATAACTGAACTCTGGTTGCCACGGAGAACCGTAAAATGAGATACCATCAATTCTGCATCCACTGTCTTCAAGGTAATGTACCTTGTCATGCTTTGTTAACAGCTTCCTTGCTCTCTCCGGCTCTTTCTGAAATAGGATATCGTGGTTGCCCGCTATTATAATAACCGCGCAGAAAGAAGTGTCACGCAACCAATTCCCAAATCCCTCAATCTTTTAAGGTCTTCCAACCATAGTGAAATCTCCTGCATGAACAAGGATGTCCCCCTCGGGCCACGCTATGCGGCTATGCATTTCATGTGTGTCTGAACAAAGGACAAGTTTTTTTGACATAATTACTACCTAATGAATAAAGCGCTCAGTTATGGTAGATTCTGTCCTGTTTTGATTCATCAGACCATGTCCTCTTAACTTACTATATGCTTTCTGACTTGGAATAACTGGTTATTTTCATAATCAGTATTTTCTATCATCTGCAAATAGATATGTTTCCATCCATAATATCCTATGCGGTTTGCTCCAAAAAGTCCTCTGGATGCTCCAGCAATGTGTATGATTTCCGCATTCTGACCATTGAATTCTCCAAAATAACTGAGGATTCAATTATTTGCACTCAATTCAATATTTCATTATGATTCGCAGTTCTTACGGTGCCAATTGGTTAATTCCAATATGGATATACCGATAGCCCATCTTGGTAGTCTTATGCCTGTTGGCTATATCATCAGGATGCCCCGCTAAAATCCTAGGACGAGTACACTAAATATCCATGAACAGCGTACTTAGTAAAGTTTAATCCCGTGAAGTCACGTCTTCTTGTATTACATTAAATGCAACAGGGGCAGATAGCAAGTCATCGTTTCGAAAGCAAAGTGCTAAAGTCAAATCCACTCAGCGACCCATATATTAGAGATGTAATAGTCTATCTTCCAGCAGGGTACTCCAGGACTGCTAGCAAAGGATATACTGCTGTAATTTATCTAGCTGCTTTTGGTAGTTTTGGAAAGGCAGTACTTAACTTAGATCCCTTTAGCGAAACACTAGAGGCAAGAATGAATCGATTAATTTCGCAAAAGAAATGTAGTCCGATGATGCTCGTCCTTGTAGATTGTTTCACTAAATTTGGAGGGAATCAATATATCAATTCAACAGCAACCGGGATGTACGAAGACTATATAACTACTGAAATTGTTAGGTTCGTTGACAACGAGTACAATATATCAAATCACGCGGTAATGGGACACTCGTCTGGAGGATATGGTGCATTCGTGCTGGGAATGCGTCACCCTGATATCTTTCAAGCAATGGTAGACCATTCGGGAGACTCGGCATTTGAATATTGCTACCTCCCAGACTTTCCAAAAGCCCTTGAAGTATACAGAAGGTCAGGGGGAGATCATAGCGACCCAAAGAAATGGTTTGAAGATTTTTGGCAGAAACCAAACAAATATCAAGATAGAGATGACATGACTGCACTTAATATAATTGGAATGGCTGCTCACTATTCTCCCAACCCGCGATCCCCATATTTAGGATGCGATTTTCCATTTGACCTTGAGACCGGCGAGATAATTCAAGATGTTTGGAATCGCTGGATCTCATCAGACCCTACAAGGATGGTGGCAAAATACCAGGACAATCTAAAGAAAACGAGGTTAATTTACATAGACTGCGGCATGAAAGATGAGTTCAATAATCATTTGGGTTGTAGAATTCTTCATTCGAAGCTCCAGAAAATGGGAATAAGACATTTTTATGAGGAATTTCAAGGTGGGCACAGCAAAATCAGTCACAGATATGATGTTTCTCTTCCAATGATATCTAGAGAACTCGATACATAAGTGATAAAAGTCGCAAATTCGGTTTTGAACCCTCATCACCCAACTATCTATCCCACGTATACAGCTGTTAGATAGAACTTACCTTTCTATAAAAACCCAGAAGTGAAGGTGCCTAATAGAAAATCTCGAATTGGAAAAGCGCCAAGGAGAAGCAAGCAGCTCTGTAAAGAATTTGACATGATGGTCATCTTCTGCTTACATTATATTCCAAGAGCGCAATCGTATTAATGATAAAGAAGAGAGAAGTAAATGGAAAGCCAAAGAAACAGACCTTTGGGCGTCACAATAATTGCAATACTGCTAGTAATTGCAGGAATTATATCTTTTGTGAGCGGACTAATTCTTCTAATAATCTTAGTCGGTATTGGTTTCATAGCGCTCGGCATCGCATATTTTGTTATGGCCTATGGTTTATGGAAAGGTAGAGGTTGGGCATGGACTATTAGCTTGATATTATCAGGGATAGGCATTGTAATGGGTATTGTATATATTGTTCAGGATCCCCGTGGAGGAGGATATATTAACATAATCATAAATGGTGTGATTATATATTATCTGACTAGACCAAGCGTTAAAGCGTTCTTCGGTAAATGACCATTCCTGCAAGTCTTATGCGGTCAAGTGACACACAACTTGGGTGCTTCTTGTATGCCGACTACACATACCGACAAGACATCTTTCCACTTGATGCGGCGAGTAACGCTGAAAGGATGCCTGGAAATCCTTCCGTGACATAACGCTCATTGATCATGCTGGCACTGATTACTGTGTTTCGATTCTAGTATAACACTGCGGCCATAAAATTTAGTCCTGACAAAGCGAAATAAAGGTCCTATTTCTTGCTATGTTGTATGCCAGTTATCACAAAGACAATTGCTGTCAGCTCAAATGGCGAAAATGATATGATTGATATTACAAGCCAAACTGATGAGGCTATCAAGTCAAGCAGGCTTCAAGATGGTGTTGTCGTAATTTTTGTATCAGGCTCAACTTCAGCAGTTACAACAATAGAATATGAACCAGGTCTAAAAAAAGATTTTCCAAAGATGCTTGCGAGGTTAGCGCCAAGTGAAATACAATATGAGCATGACAAGAGATGGCATGATGGAAATGGACACTCACATTTACGTGCGTCATTGATAGGACCAAGTCTTGCTGTACCTTTTAAAAACGGGAAATTGATGCTTGGTGTTTGGCAGCAAATAGTATTGCTTGAGATGGATACTAGAGGAAGGGAGCGAAACATTGTATTGCAGATAATTGGAGAATGATAGTAGCTATAATATTATGCTCCCATTCAAGAAAATAGTAAATGGAGGTATATGGTGAGTATTTTGGAGACACTTTTATTCTGAGGACGACAAGTCAAGATTCAAAGGTGGATGAATGAATCTTTTGATTTGGCGGTTGTCTACCTACCATAAAACAAGAATTTTTCTATACACTAGCAGTACATATCGAAGAATCGATAGAATCACCGGTTGCATCAAGAATCCATGTTACCACGGCGCATGCAGACTGGCCTTTGAAATGTTTGTCAGTATGTGAAGGAATTTATATGATTCATTGATAGTGCAAGCTAAGTTGCGCATCAGGAATGCTTTCCCGCCTATAGCATTTCCACTTCCTGGCAAAATAGTCGAATAAAGAACGCCACTCTAGACAGATTCCAAATGCAGGATCGTCTAAATAGATATACTGCATAACGCATTCACTACAGAATATATGGTATTCATCTTTTCGTTAGCTTTCTCTCCTCTATCTAGCTCCCTAGCTCTTATCATATCTTATGGCTTTGGGCATCCCCAAATACTGAGTCATAACAACTTCAGCAATTTTTTTCTCCCCCCACTTTATCGTTACCAGCATGTACGTGCTCTCCCACTCAAACCCAACGAATACATTTCAGCTTTCATTTGTTCCATCAAATAATCTACATGACTTCTGTCATCATTTTCATAATTTCCTACTGAAGTTAGGATGCTTTTAAGCAGTTATAATACCAGATTCCGAAATGACAATACACAGTAGGAAATTTGCAACAGAAAGTTAATGAATTTGAATGAGTGTGAATAATGCAAGTGATTAAAGCTGGTTGAACTTGATAGTCTAAGCATTTTGTTAAGCTCCATAGTTCTATCAGTAGGTGCAACCATTCTCATTCTCTTTTTAATGAAATTGATAAGGGAGAAGTACAGTCGAAGAAAATACCGCTAGGAGCTGAATATCCTGTCCTGCACTTCTTTATTTCGCTTATTAGAGCTAAATCCTAGCCAGAAAATCTCCATACTACCGAAAAAAAGCCGTTTAAGCTATTCCTACCGCGTCTTACCTTTATCGTCTATACCAATTCTTTTCTCTATCTCTTCTAATATCCTGTGGATTTCTCTTATCTCTTCCATAATCTCTTGTTGTGTCAAAGGTATTTGTGATTCTCGTTGGACCTGTTCGTATGCCTCCTCAGACTTCCTAACTATTACTGAGATAAACAGGTTAATGATTATGAAGGTTCCAATTAAGATAAAGCTCGCAGAGTATAGCCAGTATAGAGGTCCTAGATTCAAAACTATCGGCTCCATTACATCCACCCATCCTTCCAACGTTATGATTTGGAATAGCGTCGTAGCTGCAACCGGAAAAGATGACCAGTGTTGTGGATCGACGTTTCTAAAAAGATGGTATCCCACAATTGCGTATATGAAGAATAAAATTGAAAGTAAAATCAAAATGTTAATGATACTTGGTATTGAGCGCACAAGCGTAGAAACAATAGCCCGCAATTCTGTAGATTTAGTTATTAGCCTGGTTATTCTCAAAAGTCTGACCAGCCTTGCTACTGTTGAGAATTGCCCGGCAAATGGCATAAGGGAGAGTATAATGATTGCAAAATCAAAACAATTCCAACCATCCTTGAAATAGTCTTGCGGCCTCGGATAGCATGCGGTAAGTCTTAATGCTGCCTCAACTATGAATACTCCAATAACGATATTCTGAGTCAGGATAAATATATCGGCTTCCACTAGCTCCCACTTTCTACCAGAGGGATGCAACTCAGGGGTTGCTTCAAAAACAAGGACCATAACTTGGAGGAGGATAACGCCAGTTATAACCCAGTCAAATATCTTGCTTGATACAACTGCTTGTGCAAACTTAACAGTACTATTTGTTGATCCGGGGGATCCCCCGGAAAGAGAGCGTGATGATGTTTCTTTTTCTTCCATTGACTTAGTTAAGCACACATCTTTTTGATATGCTCCTTTTAAAAATTATGCCATGGCCGCAAGCTGTTCGAGTTTTCCGTTTATCGTCGTTACATCTTTCCTAGAATTTAATGAAGCACTCTTTGTAAGTTGCTCTTCACCTATCTCCGATTGTCCGATTATTTGTTAGGATCAGGCAGCTTGTATTTTTGCATCATAGGATGAATGAACTTAAAATAAGCTGTCTTATTCTATATCTGGATAATTCTTCGGATAAGAAAAGGTACATCTACCTCATACCCATGCATGTTATTTTGACCCGATAGCCATAGGGGAAGATACATACTAGTCAAAGTGATTAATAATGAACCGTAGGCATATTTTTACTTATCAAAGCGTGAAAAAGAGATAAAGAAATGCTTTCCAACTCCGTAATATTCTTCGACGCCTCATTTGACGGATTAGTTCTTTATGGGTGTACTCAAGCTTTTGAAAACAACATAGTTTGTTATATGGTTGTGAATATAATTTTGATTGAAAACAGCAAATCACACTAGATATTAGATCTTATATATTATTACTCTCAATATTTGCAAATAACAGTTCAGAAATCAAGAAATACTTCCTACACGATATAACTCCATGAGTGGAGCAAGTGTGTTTTCGGTCTTCCAAAGACCCATTTTACAAGGCGCAAAGTACGGCTCGATTGCCGGGATTATTGCCACTTGGTCTATTTCTACCGCTATAGCCGCCTCCGAGTTAGAGCTGGGTCTACCAATGGGCACATTTTATGCTGTCATTGGAATTGCTCTCGGCTCAAATGATCCAACTAGTTCTGCTTATGTAGGATTTGGATTACATCTTGCCACTGGAACCGTTCTTGGAGCTGTTTTTGGCGGCTTAGCTGTAAAAGTGGAGCTTAGAAAAAATATTACAAATATTTTTAGACCCACTAGGTCTATCCTGATGGGGATTGGAACAGGTGTTCTCGTCTGGCTCGTCTTATTTCTACCCATAAGTGCAATGTTTATTCAACCTTCAACTAGCAGAATCGTTGAAATTCTACAGTCAGGACAGGAGAACACTATGCAGGCAGTATTTGACGCTAATATCCTTGGCCAATCGATGACGGGCATTGTCATCAGCGCAATAGCATTTCATGTCATATGGGGCGCAATATTTGGGTTCATTATTAGCTCCCTTTTGAGAATCAAGTCTAACTCATTGTTGTTATCTGCTGCAGCTTCTTCATCGAAGCAAGATAATCAATTCACACGATTTCCTTTAAGGATTGCATATTTTGGATTGGTAGCTGGTCTGATATCTTCACTTGCTATTTCTGGTCTGATATTGCTGGTTGAGAGAATCAGCTCGCTTCCTGTCGGAACATTCTATTATGTATTAGTATCTGCTCTAACAAATTCTTACAGCAGTAATACCGAAACCGTAGTTATAATCGGATTAGCAATTCACCTAGCTGCAGGCAGTTTCCTTGGGCTCATAATGTCCATGCCATTTGTTCTATTACGAAATGCTCGTAGAACCGATACTATTAAAAGGCCATCATTCATAGAAAAATATAGCTCTGTTTACGGAATCACATTTGGCTTCGGTCTTTGGCTGCTGATTTTTTTGCCGATTACTTTTATGATTATAATTCCACTTTTGGAGTCTTTTGAGTTACAAGATGTTATGATAAGACAGCGTGTACCCACTGGCCAGACAGCTGAAACAACCTTCTATGGGTTGTTGTCTATGCTAGATAGGATAATCTATGGAGCGCTAGGCTTCAACATTTTTTATGGTCTCTTAACAGCTATTATGCTTCAATCCTTCTCTGAGAAGTATTCAGCGATTAACAATAGATATCAAAGACAAAATGAAGCTGATCTTATCAGAGGACAAGAAAATAAATAGCTTCTATCAAAAGAATTTATTTTTCTTGATAAAAGCGTTGGTGCTATTTAGGTGTTGCAGTAAGTTGAGTGAGTGCTCGAGCGTACGGCAGAAAGGGTATATTAAAATACGAACATAGAACTGATAATTGTACTCCATTAGCTGGTTAAGAGGATACCACCAGCTATCGACTGAATTACGCTGACTCATTATCCTGAGTAAGACTCTTAGATATATACATTTATTACTTGACTTGGATATATTATACCAAGAGGTTAGAATTATCTTACGCCATCTTTAACAAACAATATGGCGCTGCTTCCTAAGAGGAGAGATTGCAAATTTGTCTGGAAAGAGAAATAATGCAACAAATACCAGTAAGGCATCACTAGGCGTCGCAAATAATAATCTTGATGAAGGAGTGCTTACATTTGGTTTGTGGCTCAATGGTGAAGACAAAAAATCTTCTGAAACTCCAGTCATTATGAAGGAATACGCCGAAGGTAAAAGAGTAGTATTGCGAGACAATATTTTGCAAAAAGACTTGATAGTAACTATAGTAGAGGGAATTCCATTTTGCAATGAATGCAGATCCAATGATTGCGCACATGTCGGATTTACTATATGCGCTATACAAATGGCAAAGAAGTCAAAAATTGAATAGATCTACCGTTCAAAAATATTTATTCAATCCTTACACCCTTTTTGACCTGGTATTACTGAGTAGATTTCTTTAATCCTTTAGCGTATCTGCACATTACAATGCTATAAGCCCTGCGATGATCTAGATAGATATATAGTGGTTGATACTCGCAAACGAATGAGACGGACTTATTACTGAGATCATATCAACACAAGTCGTCCAGGATTTTGCGATTATAATGGTTGTTGCATCAGTGATGGCACTCATTTCATACAGACTTAAGCAGCCGATGGTCATTGGTTATATAGTTGCAGGAATAATAATTGGTCCGTATACACCGCCTTTTAGTTTCATACTTCATCCCGAAATCCTGAACTTGCTTGCAGAAATAGGCATAGTCTTACTTCTATTTGTAATAGGGCTTGAATATCCAATAGCCAAACTTCGCTCGGTAGGAAGAAAGGCCCTTGTTATTGCGTTTTCAGAGGCTTTTGGAACCTTTGGATTAGGCTTCATAGTTGGTCAGATAATCGGAATGTCATTATTTGACAGCCTATTTATTGCTCTAGCTATCTCAGTAACAAGCACCGTTGTATTGTCCCGAGTCTTGCAAGAATTTGGGATTGCAAAGACTGAAGTTTCAACCCTTCTCTTAGGAGTTACTGTAATTGAAGATATAATCATAGTATCCACACTTGCAGTACTGCAGTCAGTTGCTTCAACTGGTACTCTGACAATTGAGGAGATTGTCCTATCTGTAGTATTGGTTCTGGCATTCATTGCAGGTGCGTTGTTTATCGGTTCGAAGACTATACCCAAGTTTGTAGACTTTGTAAGCAAGACAAATCAGGTTGATGTGTTGGTTGTAGCAATTTTAGGTGTGGCATTTGGTTTGTCCTTTATCGCAAACCAGCTTGGTATATCAGTTGCAGCTGGGGCCTTCTTTGCAGGTGTCCTCGTAGCAGAATCTAAAAGCCAGGCAACTGCCAGAGTTCTGACATCTCCACTCAAGGACATGTTTGCAGTGCTTTTCTTCGTATCGGTTGGTGCACTTATGGACGTTTCTCAATTACCATTGTTCATTGTTCCTGCGTTGATCTTTGTGGGTACCTCCTTTGCTGCCAAATTCATCACAGTTTACCTGTCTTCAAAATCTCAGAGGTTAAGTAATAAGGCATCAATGCAGATTGCATTTGGTTCTTCAGCCTCTGGAGGCGAGCTTGCTTTGGTAACCGCAAAAGGCGGAGCTGATGTAGGTGCAACAAGTGCTTTTGTTCTGCCTATGGTGGGAACCATGACTATCATTACGTCATTTTTGTCCCCCTATATTGTCAAGTTTGGATGGAAGATAGGTGACAGATTTGCACAACAATCCGGCGAGGAGAAGAGCGAAGAGGAGCAGGAGAAATCGAGGAAAGGAGATGAACGATAAATCCATCGTGTTTGCTGAAGTCTTGCAAATTCTTGTTCTTGTGTCAAGAATACAGAATCGATGCATCCATGAGCTAACCAGTTTTTCGCAGACTTCAGATAATGAAAAAAGAATGGTTGAGACTCAAAATGGTCGAATAGAGAGTACCACAAGCAAAGTGCATTATTCTTTAACTAATCTCGTCTGACTTCTTATTGTATCATAAAGCGTGGACCCTTATATATGAGAGATTCCTTCCCAAGAGGAAATAAGAATGGATGATGGTTTTAACTTCGGCACTGACGGTCTCGCTGCCTATCTAAAATTTTCTCTGACCTTGATAACTTGAGATCAGTAGAACTTCAAGATACCTTCGATACTTTGCGGCCAATGTGCTAAGGCCGTCAAACGACCTTGGCTTGCATGATACCGAAGTATAACCAATATCAAATCTAAGCCTTATCTTCTGAAGTATGCAAAGAAAATATACAATATTGCAATGATCTCAAACCTGCCAAGAATCATGTTAGTAGCTAGGAGTAGTTTTGAGAACACATCTAAGTTCACGGATGTTATACCCGCAGTGAGGCCTGTTGTAGAGATAGCAGAGACAGCTTCAAACATGGCATCTTCCAGACGGCTATTTGTAAGTAAGCTTAACACTGATCCTGTAACTAACGCAACAGAAACATAAAGTGCGATGACCGTTAGAATTTCTCTAATTACTTTCTTACTCAGAATCAACGATATCCTCTTCAGCGCCCGTGCCTGCTGTTCTACTAGTTCTTCGAGGTTGCTTTTACGATGATCATCCTGTAGCCTTGTCATAAACTCTGTGCTCCTGTAAGGATTGGTTGTAGATGATATTGAGCTAGTAGTGTACATCTCTGGAGCGGTGATGGTGGTGGTGCGTCGATTCTTCGCTTTCGAGCCTTTAGTTAGTTCTTGGTAGAGAAGGATAAATCTACCCACCTTTATCCCGCCTGCTGTGGAAAATGCTGTTCCACCAACTAACATCATTAGCGTCAGCAATGTCTTGGCGGTGTATGGAAGGGATTGGATATTCAGGTATTGAAAGCCAGTGGTGGTTGAACCACTAATTATGTGAAATATCGAGCTATATATGTCAGCCCTACCCTGGGAGAGCCAATAAAAAATCAGGATAGCAGCTGTAATCATAATCAGAAAAACTGTTACTTCGATGCTTATTGTTTTCCTAGTCAACAGACCCTTCCTACTAAAAATGTGATAATGGAATGCAAAAGGCAGAGCTGAAAGAATCATTCCTACTGTTAATATGGCTAGGCGCTCTGGATGATCGGGGGTAATGATATTTGAGAGAGGGATGAACCCTCCACCTGTTATAGTGGCAAATGCTAATGAAATGGAGTCTAAGGTACCGGTTTGACCCAAGTATATGAACATCAAGATGAGTATCAACGTATAGGCTGTGAAAATTCCTACTATGGTTATTAGTAACTCCCTTACCCTTAGCAGACCTCCACCAAGCACACTTTTCATTGCACTTAATTTCCTCTCAGGGAAAAAGAGGATCATTACCAAGTAAACAAAACTTAGACCGCCGACCCATTGAGTGTATGAGTGATAGAAATTGAGGCTCGCTGGAAGACTACCCGGATCGCTAATTATAGATAGTCCACCAGTCGTGAAGCCAGATGCACTCTCAAAGAAGCTATTTACGAATAGGACCAATGCGCCAGCGTTGCTTCCAAATGGGTTGATATATATATATGGAATCGAGCCAAAAAGACTCAGTAGTATAAAACCACTTACAATAAATATTGAAGCCTGTTTGAGATTCATTGGGCCCTTTTCACCAATATTTGTCAAAAAGAAGCCTGCAAAAGAGAGACCTACAACTGCAAAAAATATCCCAACAATACTTGAGCTCTCTCCAAGTGTTGTTCCAAGGAAAGCTGGGACAACAAGCAAGATACCTGAGAACTGAAGCAAAATACCAAGATTACCTAGGACAGGCTTGTATTGCTCTCTAATCAAGCTCCTATAACGGCTAAAAGTTCGCTCTAGGACAGATGTGCGAACTGCATTTGCTAGGGACTCTTGGGTCACTACCCCAAGTATTCCCGAACTATCTGCTACGGGAATGCGTTTTACCTGATTGAGTCGCATTAGATTCAATGCCTGTTTGACTGTTCCTTTTGGAGAAATGGTAACAAGAGGCGAGGACATTATAGATTTAAGAAAAACTTGGTCAGAATCTTCGCCTCTCATAACTACTTTATCAATAATATCACTGTCAGTTACTATCCCAACGGGTATGTTGCCCCTGGATGCTATGATGGTGCCTGCATTGTGAGAGTGCATTTGCTGGACTGCTGAAGCAACGTTCGCATTTTCGTCTACAACAATAAATAATCGGTGCATATAGGAAGTGATAGGTCTTTCCAAAACATCTTGCATGAGCAGGTGCAGACTTGGTGGATACTCCCCTAGTGTATTAATAATCTTTGTGACGACAAATAGTACACACGCAAGTCAAGACCATATAGGAACAACCAGAGGCTGGGAAATCTCTCCAGTGAGCATTAGAGATTTCTGCTAAGAGCATTTTCGTATTCGTCCTCTAAAACTGGTAAGTATCATCCGTCAATTGAAGGGTTGCTTGATATTAAACACCGAGAGAAGAGAAGAATCAATCGGGTTAGTCCATGAGATCAACTACGGTGTATTTATACACCCTTCTCATTACTTACGGATATCGCACCCTAGAAGGTAATCAACCAGTCTTGAATAGGTCATCTATGACATATAGTGCGGTTTCGCATCATACAACCATGGTCAAGGTTCTACCTTATGTTATGAGAAGTATCAATGAACTGAACATACCTGCTGGGAACAGACATGGATTTGAGATTTTGTATTTTGGCGTAAACCTGCTGCTAATGCTTGATTATAGATTGTCTTTTAACATAGAAATAAAGGGCTCAGACAACGAGGATCAGATTGAGCTTATTATAATTAGTAGAAAAGATGTTTCTACATGGAAAAACAATGGTGATCCTCATCATAAGGATAGCAGTATATCGAACATGATCATACATTATAGGGACAATGGAAGAAAAATTAATGATGTCTTTCGGCCAACCATGAGCGATGCCTATGCATTTATTTTAAACAATAGATTTTCTCCTGGCACCAGTCAAGAATCAAGGACCCACGCAGTCATGGTTACCCTTACTCATCGTTGGCAACAGGAAGTAAAAGAGTCACAACTGAAAAATAGGCTATAAGTTGTTACGGCCCATAAATGAGAAAGGTCATATTTTTTTTACTATTTGTGAAGAAATAGCAAGAAGGCCGAGAAGCAGTAAGTAGCGCAACAAGTGGTGTTTGATAATGCATTCAAAACAGAATCCCTACAGAAAAAAAGCATATATTGATTATAGGCAGTCTCTTAGAGATTTCTTAGTTTGTCTCTTTGCTTTATCCAATGGATTTGTTAAGTGGATCTCTTAGAGGTACTTCAGCTGATCGTCTCTTTTACATGCCAAATTTCGCAACATTTGAGCAGCAAAAACTATTCAAACATGCGAGTGTGATCTTGAGTGTCATATCACAGCCGTGCCTTTATTCCGTTCCCAATCTTCTCAATAAACGCAATTTCAGACAATGGTTTTCGTTCTCTTGGTGTAAATGCCTTGTGTCTTAGTCTTTCAGGTAGCACATGATAAGCGTCTTGATACCCTATTGCAATCATGATACCTATCTCGTAGTCATTGGGGACATCAAAAATCTCTCTAGCTTTCTGTACATCAAAACCGCCCATTTCATGCATGATCAGCCCTTGATTAAATGCCTCAAGAAACATATTCTCATTTGCTCCACCCAGATCATGAAAATGAAGTCTGTTAGGGCTTCCACTATCAGAATATACTTTCTTGGTTATTGCACAAATCAGGATTGGAGCCCTCTTGGCATAATCGTTTATTTCCTTTAAAACCGATTGTGCTTTTTTTAGCATTTCAGGGTTGGCATTGGTAAATACAATATACCGCCATGGTTGTTCATTGCGTGACGATGGTGCCCATCTAGCAGCTTCTAAAATTGATAATAATTTTGAGAATTCTACTGGCCTTGTAGAAAAGGCCCTCGCACTCCATCTCTTTGCTATGAATTCACTGATAGGGTGGTCCGTCTTCGCGATATTTGCTACTATTCTCTCATCGTCCAAATGATCAGAATTTGTATTTTGTTCCATACAAATGCTACAACTCTATGGTGTCATCCTAGGAAGTCAAATAAATAACAATAACAATAGTAATTGTGATAATTAATACTAATTGGAGAGAGCTCGTAATCGGAGTAAGAAATAGCTTATCAACACGTTTCTAATTCAACCTAGGTCTGCTAATTTCCTACAATGAAAGAATGTAACCGCCTGGTTGCATACTACATATTATGTCTTGGACTAGGTGAAATCCTGAGTCAAAAGCTGCTCTTTACTTAACCTCATTGGTAATATCTTGCCGTGTCTGGCATTGTAGGCCGGAACTCCAACGCCTACTGCTATCATCGTACTTTTTTTAGCTGCATGAGGAGAAAATAATTCCGTTACTGCATCATCAAAGAATGTCGAGCCAGAGGCCCCAATTCCTAGAGAATAGGCGGTGAGATATATTTTTCCTGCGATAACCCCAGCTTCAAATTGAGAGCTCCTATAACCTCTGTTGCCCAATGACCCTAGGACAGATTGCAAATCTGTCATCAAAAAGAAAACGACACTTGCATCGCTAAAAAGAGTTTGGCCTAAACAAAGATAACCCGAGATATTCCTTGAGCTTACAATTTCCTTGATTCTGAAGATAGAGGAATTTGGATTTGCAGCAGATGCATTGCGATCATAGAAGTATGCTCCAGGAGTGAGGCCGTCCACTGCGTTAGCTAAGAAATAGACATCTATCAGCGAATTTTCTCCGTCTTTGAGTATATCTAATGGTACTCCCCTGGTGGAACAGTAAAGTATAGTTCTTAGAGCAGAAACTGAGATAATAGTCCTAGCAAACTTCCTGGAGGAGCCACGCCACAGGATTGTCTCCTTCAAACTAGGTGAAGCTTTAACATTTTCATCTAATTCCTTAGATATAACGATAGGATTATTCTCGGATTTAGAAAACTTTCTTTGGGAATGGTTGGATCCTGTCGATAACAATGACTGATCACGATGAGCATTGCTGATCCACTCTTCCACCTCTTGTTTGCTTGTAAGCTCCGACGCTCTATTTAGAGCCCAGATCTCTGGATAATTGATTTCACCTCTTTTGGATATTGGGCGGATATTTGGCACAGGAATATGTGGTATACTATCTTCACTACTATGTTGCTGGTTGGCTACGATAATATTTTCCTGGCTCCCATTGCGTATAGCAGCTATAGCGATAGCTGCTTCTCTTTTATCTTCCAAAGATAGCAGCTCACTTATCTTGTCGTCCACAAATCCCATTATTACGCGAGTAGGAAGCCCCATTGCGTGTGTTGTAGCGAGAAGATTAGCAGCAATTACCCCGGAGTCCCAAAACCAATGCCGGTACGAGCGTGCCTGATATTTCCAAGAATTTCTCCACGCAATTGAGGTAAATATAATGGCGATAGCAGAGTTTGCAATGTCTTGGTTATTAGCTGTAGCTGTGGACAGATATTTTCTGTATCTTCCTCTTCGAATCTCTGTTAGGCTAAATTCAGCTGGCGAAAAGTGATAGACTCCAGCATCTAGATCAGGTAAAATGTCATCGCAAACTACATACAATTCAATGGGATAGAGAGCACCAGTTGCTGACGCTGCGCGCATGTAATATTTACCATATGAAAATTTCATTTCCCTTGTAATTCCTGCTGAGAAGAACAAAATTTCTGCTAAGCTCGAGAGATCAACAGAGGGAATATTGTAGGCGGCATTAGTGCTTTTTGATGTTCTTGTAGTTGCTTTTGTTAAAGGGTCAATATCATGATTTAGCCCTTCGTTTTTCATGCCTCTGATACAGCTAAGAGCATTAACTTCCGGCGTTGGAAAACTTGTTGGCAGACTTATGGAGGGCGATTCTAGATATACCTTGAAGGGTATGGGTTTGTTATCAAAATCAAGATAATGTCTTGAGGTCAGTAAGCTAGCCTCCGAATGTTTTGTAGCCTCATGATAGTCTAACGCATATCTAATCTCTTTATTCACAGTTATTTACTCATAAGCATAAAAATAGATAAAGTTACCACTTAATAAAACCAGGATTCGTACGACTTCGATATAGCTGTCCAGTAAACTTCTTTTTCATCTCTCTGGTAATGGCTTGTTATTGTTGTAGTTAACTACCATATCGGTACTGAATCAGTACTATATGTATAATATGCCTATTCATGCTCTAATTTCTAGGTCAGAGTCGCCAAACCTCTGAAGTAGGCCCGGCTTGTTCCTCATCAATTTCTTGTAAGGCGATTGCTTTCCTGCAAAAAATAGGAAATAGTCGTCATACTTCTTTTCCTCTTATGTTCTTCTTCTTGTTCTTCTACTTCTTGTTCTAATTGCTGAATTCTGTAAGGATATAGTGGCTATGAAATTATTATCCTTGTTGCTGCTGCAAACTGACCCTTGAGAACACCTTGATTCAAAGGTTCTAGGTAGGCGGAATATAATCTCTTATTAGGAGACAAGGTTGATTGGTGCTGCAGATCAAGAAGTTATTTTCTCTCTATTGGTATATTCTCCCAAAATTACCTTAGGCTTTTTTCAGTCCTTGAATGATCTCTCCAAAAGACTTGACTGTTTCAGCCATCCCATCAAAAATGTTCTCCCTTCTAACAGCCGCTACATTCAAGCTTATACTTTTAAATTTATATCTAGATATCATCCTTCTTATCTTTGTGATACATTCGTCTGGGGTTCCAGCGACCGCAAATTTATCAACAATCTCCTCATCTATGAGGTGGTCTATCTCCTTGGGATACTGAACTTTTGGAGAAAAGTACCAACCTTTGGCTCTTCTCACTGCATCGATGATTTTCTGCACTTTAGCCTCATCTATTAACAAATCAGATGGCTTTAGGAGTGCCAAGTAATACGCTGCGTACAGCTTCACACTTTGCTTTGCTAACACACCATCTCTTGAAGCACATATAGTTAATCGCGGAGCTACCTCTATAGTGCTGATATCTCTTCTAGCTCTTGCTGCTCCTTCTGAAATCCAATCAAGATAATTCGTGAGCTGTCGGTCAGAAATGTATCGAGCTCCAATTACAATTATATCTGCTATCTCACCGGCTAACTTTGCAATCTTTGGGCTCCGAGTTCCGATGAGGATTGGCACGACATGGTCTGGAGGAAATTCTAGCCTCGTATCCTTGGAAGACAACTCATAAGCATTACCTTGGTAATTAACAACCTTCCCTGCTAACAATTCTCTAATGATGTGAATAGCTTCTCGAATTGTTGGCGCAGGAGGCGACCGTATTACCCCAAGCTTTGCGATGCCAGCGCCAGCTCCTATCCCTAGGAAGGCTCTTCCATCTGATATTTCATCCAGCGTTGATATAGCTGCCGCGATTACCGCGGGATGTCTCGTATAAGGATTTGTTACAAGGCTTCCTATTTTTATCCGCTTAGTGACTGTCGCACATAATGCCTGTAACTCATACGTATCTGGATAGAAAATGACATCAGATATTCCGAGTCTATCGACGCCTGCGTCTTCGGCAATCTGAGCTAGCTTCATGACTTCTTTTGTTTTGAGAATTGGTGTTATTTCTGCCTCAACAATAGGCACCATCATTACAATTAGGGTTACCTATACCATTAAGACTTCGATTCTCTTCAAATACAAAAGGTCCCACAGCTTAGCCATGAGTTTTACTAAGGAATTTGTTCTTAATCTCCTCTTGAAAAATACGTCTACTACGCACCCAATTAGGGTGGCAATACGATCATTTGTGTCGAATCATGTCAGGTCTGAACACCCAGACATCGATACTGTGATATAAGTAAATAAATACAGGAATACAAAGGAGTCGATATAATTAGTTCATTCCATTTTATTCTGATGATATTATGGACTATTCTAAGACAATTTGTGGCTTAACGTCTCACGCTAAAAAATCCTTCACCCACTGCGTTTTAAATTCAGTTTGACTGGTCTAAAAGTGTATGATGAGAAGACGCAACCTGATCATTTAAGGCATCTCGCTGATCGTTTATTCTTTACAAAGAAGGCAAATACCAACTTTAGCTATAAATTCAAACAAAGAATAATTGATGTTTTCAAATATTTTCCGGAGCTTCAAGATGAGGTTGTTTATGTAGGGTGGATAGCTCCTCGAGGTTGGGCGAGAGGAAGTTGTAGTTATATCTCTTCTTTTGCCATTACCTCCGCAAATATGAAATTGAAAATTAATTTACAACCTAATGAGAGAAATTTTACCATAGCACATGAGTTCACGCATCTCCTACAGGCCAGAAGAAAAGAAGAACTTCAGATACCCAGTGGTGAGAGGGCTTGCGATGTTTGGACATTGACTCGGCTGCCGATAGAATTGCTTGATGACTATCCTAGCTACCTGGGCAACTATCTCATGCGTAAGCGTTGGAATACTATAAAGCTGAAAGTTAGAGAACTCGCATTTAGTGCTATTGAGATTAGAAAGACCAAAAGACAATACATAGTGTGGCTGGAAGATGAAATAAGAAAGTTGTAAACATTATTTGCTCACCTGGTGGAATTGTCGGATTGTATCAATAGCATTCTTGCCTATCTAGAACTTTTATGCATTGGAGACTGGTAGAGGCAGATTATTATATTACTTGTAGTTAGGGCGATCGTGAAGAGGCAGTCACTATAACTGTGCCTCTAGTACCTTCCTCTGCATGAATTGTACACAGATAGTTAAAAACCTCCTCTCCATCAAAGCGGTATTGCCGAGAACCGTTAGGTCCAATAACCAGTGTCTATTCCGTCTATTGCTATTCCTTCTGCTGATTTCGTGTTTGTTTTGTTGCTATTGCTTGCAGATGAGTTTTCAGGAATTATGGTGGTGCTTTCTGTACGATCCGACCCCGCGGTTTGGTTGAAAACACCTACAACATTATCGGGAAGTTTTGAAGGGTTAGACCACCTAACTTCACTGCCAGCTTCTACCAGTATTGTTTTTGGTATGCCCATATTCACATTTGCACAGACAAGGTCTGATCCTGCAGTATCTGTTACGACTCGATCAGCCTGCTGTGCAACCTGCAAAACTTCTCCTTTCTCGACGTCAACTAGGACGTTCCAGATTTGTTGATGTGACTCGACATTTTTATTCGTAATATCGCTGGGATTCTTGGGCTCAAAATATAATGCACCGTCGACGATTTGCCAGTTTGCCGTAATTATTATCTGTCCAGCTGAGCAGTGCAAGAGTTCACCACTTTGCCTATCCCTCATACCTGTTGGCTGAACTGCAGCATTAGTCAATGTAGCTTGTTTTTCCTTGAATTCTTCAAGTATTTATTTTACTCTTGAATCGCCTTGGGCAATATCGATGCCACGTTGTGCGACATCATTGATCGCATAAAAGACGTATTATCCTCAAGTGTAGGCTCCTTTATTATCTTCATACCAGTTGCTATTGAAATATCTATAAGTGAACGGAAGTGCTGCGCTCTTTCTTTTAGAAGGACGTCGGAGGTAATGGGCACTACACCATTGGCTAAGAATGCCCCAGTTATAACAAACAACGGAAGCAAACCCCTAAAGTCTTATCGCAAATGCAAACACAATTTCATCACCTGTACGCACATATATTTGCCATGAGCTATGTCTCAGCCTAGAGATAATCGCTAGCACTTCTGTTGAGAGAATCTTAATTGACTACTCTGCTGTCTGAACTACTGATAGAGATATTTCTGCTGTGCCATCGTGGGATACCCTATTGTCAATTTTGAGCATTGTGATATATAATTTACAGAGATCA
>Ga0075420_100000233_pt1 | contig 40554 bp, 29 predicted proteins | sample SoiMetdeltSBSDD4_FD_75296 | JGI IMG/M metagenome (GOLD analysis project Ga0075420, IMG submission 75296) | Bulk soil microbial communities from a Populus tree surrounding site in Tennessee, USA - Soil MetaG P. deltoides SBSDD4 | ecosystem: Environmental > Terrestrial > Soil > Tree plantation...
GAGGTGTTTCGTGACAGGTGATCCATGCGCGCGATGAGGCGTGGATGGTCGATGAAGACGTTCTGCCCGCGTGGAGTTCCGTTGATCATGTCGTTGCTGAGGACCTCGAAGCGGAGCCCGAACTTCTCGTACAGTTCGTCCTGCCACTGCTCGACGAGGCCGCCGGGTGCGACGATCAGGCACCGGGACAGGTCGCCCCGTAACAGCAACTCCTTGATGTAGAGGCCAGCCATGATGGTCTTGCCGGCACCCGGGTCATCGGCGAGCAGGAAGCGCAGCGGCACTCGATCGAGCAGGTGCCCGTAGACCGCCTCGATCTGGTGCGGCAGCGGCTCCAGGTCGCTGCTGGTGACTGCGAGCATCGGGTCGACGAGCGCCGCGGACTGAATCCGCACCGCCTCGGCCGCCAGCTTGAACTCCTCCGGATCCGCGTCGAAGGGCGTCCTTGGCTGCTCGTTGCGCGCAAGTGCCGGCTCGCTCGCCCGCATGAGAATCTGTTCGCCGAGCTGACCCGCCGCAGTCCGGTAGACGACCCGACGGGTCTCGCCCAGCATCGGATCGACCGCGATCAGATCCACCGGGCCTCCGGCCACAACACCCATGACCGACGTCCCCGCAGCCAGGTCCTCAAGCCGCATCACTACGACTTGCTATCACGTCCGACACGATGAGTGGGATACGACCGACGGTGCGCAACTGTAACCCCATCGGACCATGCCCGATGGGACGGACGCATTTGTAGCCTCCTTATCGAGGAGGAACGGCCCGTGCACGTCGTATCAGTGATCAATTACAAAGGCGGGGTGGGAAAGACCACGATCACCGCGAACCTCGGGGCGGAGCTGGCCCGGCGAGGCAAGAAAGTGCTGCTCATTGACCTTGATCCGCAATCGAGCCTGACGTTCAGCTTCTTCGATCCCGACTACTGGAAGGACGAGCTGCGCGACAAGTACACGATCAAGCGGTGGTTCGACGGTCTCGTCGGTGGAGGGACGCCGGAGGAACTCGGCGGACTGGTGGTTCCGGCGAAGGTAGCGAATGCATACCTTACCGAGGGCAATGGACGGTTGGACGTCATTGCATCCCATCTCGGACTGATAAATGTGGATCTGGATCTGGCCACCGACGCGGCTATCCACGGCCAGCACGAGGCGGAGTTCTTCCGGGTACGCGGCGCGCTGGCCGGTGCACTCGGACACCCAGCGTTCGCCCGATACGACCTCATCCTGTTTGACTGCCCGCCGAACTTCAGCATCGTCACACAGACCGCGATCATCGCCAGCGACCATCTCGTGATCCCCGCCAAGGCGGACTACCTGTCGACACTGGGCATTGAATACCTGTACGGCAACGTCAGAGCGACGATCAAGAAGTACAACGACGATGCCCGAAGGTACGCGCGAGGTCGGCACGCGGGCAAGATCGAGCCGAACGTCCTGGGCGTGGTCTTCACCATGATCGAGCAGTACGCGAAGCAGCCGATCGCCACCCAACGGCTCCACATCAACCAAGTGAAGGCACTGGGCCTACCGGTCTTCAATACGACGATCCGGGAAGGTGCCACGCTCTTCGGGGCGAGCACGCCGCGAGGTGTGCCGGTCGTCCTCCGCGACCGCGTGAAGTCGCCGGCTGTCGAAGAGCTTCGCCAATTCGCCTCCGAGTTCCTCCAGACCCTTCGCTCCGAAAGGGCCGCCGCATGAGCGACGCCAAGCTGACCCTCGCCGTACTCCAGCGGATCTCCGAGTTCCTCGCGGATCTCCCGGAGGAACACCTGACGGAGATCGCCGACGGCAAGGCCCGGCTGACGTTTATCCCAGCCGGCGCCACGGAGCCGCGACAGCCGACCGTAAAGAAGGCCGCGCCACGTAAGGCCAGCCGGGCGGGCGCTGCCACCGTGGACATGAGCGAAGCCCGCGACGCGCTGATCGGCATGAGCAGCCGCGAGGAGGGCCGAACGTACCTGTCCTCCATTCCTCGTAAGGAGCCAGAACTGGTGGACCTCGCCAAGCTGCTCGACATCGGAGGCGCGAAGGGTCTTAGGAGGGCCGACCTAATCGAGACGATCGTCGAGCGGACCATCGGCAGCCGGCTCAACTCGGCTGCTGTCCGCGAGCTCTGACGCGCGAGGCGTAGAGGAGTTATCCGTGCGCGGGTGACGCAGCCGTGCGGGCGGTCAGCCGCGCTGGGACCTGCCGGGCGGTCAGCGGATCGGCCCGCTCAACCTACTTTCATCGCGGAGACGAGCTGGTCCGCTGCATACTCCTGGCTCGCCCCCGGAAATGTCAAACACCATGCACTGGATCAGCCAACGATCGCCGGGCGGTACTTACCGGACCCCATCCAGGCCAAGTCAGCCTTCAATGCCACCGCCTGTCCGGGTGGGAACATGATGCTCCCTCACTCCACGACGCCGACTAAATCCATCCAGCCGTGGCGGAACCAGTCAGATCCCGAAGACCTTCATGGCGAGCTGACGCCACCCGGCCGAGTCGACACCCTCGACGTCGTCGGTGATGACCAGCTTGCCCTTCGCGCCGCAGCCCTCCTCGATCGGCAGGATCCCGTTGCGGGCGTACCAGGCCTTCTTCGCGGCCCATTTCTGGGCATACCGCGGGTCGGCGAGCATGCCGAGGTGTTCCCACAACACCGTCTCGCCGAGGTCGGTGAGAACCGTGAAGTCCGGACGCACGGTCCGCCCATCGGCTCCCGTGAATGGAACCTCGTAGTCGTAGGAAACGTCCAGCTGATGCAGCATGTTGGCGATGATGACCTCACTCTTGCTGCGGACTAGCTCGCCCCGCTCGGTACGGTGGACGAGGCCGCGGTCGAGGACGGCGTCGCCGACGCGGACCGGATCGGAGGCACCGAACAGGTTCGTCAGCCGGCCGGCCGTGTCGGAGTGTGCCGGCGAGCCGAGCTTGGCGATGTCGTCGAGGCTGGCCTCGTGTAGCAGAACCACCTTCGTGCGCTGGCGGGTGAGAGCGGTGTAGAGCAGCTCGCGGCTCAGGCCGGCGCCATCGCGTGGTAGCACAACCAAGGTCAGTTGGAATTCGCTGCCCTGCGCCTTGTGGATGGTGATGGCCCAGGCGAGTTCCAGCATGGGCGCCCGGGTGTCGTCAGACCAGTCGTAGTAGTCGTACTTGACCTGCGTACGCCCGCTGAACTCAATCTCGGTCTTGTTGGGCGTCCAGGTGACCCACTTCGAGCGACTCTGGCCTACCACCACGCCGAGCTCGCCGTTGGCGACGAACCGCTCCGCGTCCCGTGGGTAAACCCGACGTTGTGTGAACTGATGGTTGCGGACGTTGATCACCTTATCGCCGACGACGATACGTTCGGGCCCGATAGGTTTGGCGTGATAGCGCCGTGGCCCGGTTGCCTGCTCCAGGGCGCGCGCGCCGAATGCGTCTTTGAGTGCACGGTTGAGCTCGACGGTGCCCCAGACCCTGCCGCGTACCGGCGAGAGAATCTGCCAGGCGTCCACCTTGGCGCCGGTGCCCGGCGGGAAGTACAGGTTGCCCTTAGCGGAAATCTGGCCACCGTAGCTGCGGCCGAAGGCCGCAGTCAGCTCTTCGTCGGATGCGTCCCGGAGCTCGGGCACCTCCTCGCGCAGTACGCGCAGCAGGGTGTCGAACAGGCTTCCCGGGCGGTACTCGACGGCGCGCAACGTCTCCATCTGCTGGCCGGTGCGCAACCGGTCCCAGACCAGGTCGGCGGCTGGTGACAGCTCGCCGTCGGCGAACCAGCTGGCCAGGACGAGGTCGTCGCGTTCCTGCCCGGTCTGACGTCGCGGGATGGTGAGCTCCGCGTATCCGGCTGCGCAGCGCGGCATTCGGGTGGCAATGTCGTCAGGCGCCAGGCGCCGGACGATATCGACGAAGGGCCGGCCAGCACCGATAGGCGGTAACTGGCGGGGATCACCGACCAGTACCAGGCGTTCGTACCCGGTCACCGCGTCGAGCAGCGCGGCCAGTTGCTCCTCGGTGAGCATGGACGCCTCGTCGACCACCACGGTCTTGTAGCTTTTCACCCTGGTTTGGGCGTCGCCGGTCACCAGATAGCGTTCGGTTCCGGGGTCGTACCGTCCGTTGGCCACCAAGAACTGGGCGAGAGTGACCGCTTCTGCCTGCACCCGGTGGGCGAGCTGCACCCTAGCCTTCCCAGTAGGCGCGACCAGCAGAACCCCTCCGGCAGAAATGGACGGCGTGTGCCGTAGCACCTTCAGCAGGGTGGTCTTGCCGGTGCCGGCCGAGCCGACAAGCACGCTGATCCGCGACGAATACAGCGTCCCCAGCGCGGCCACCTTTTCCTGGCGTGCCCGCACCTCGGCCTGACGCTCGTCGTCGGGCGCCTTGGCGTCGATCGCGCCCAGGACTTCGTCGAGCATGGTCCGGAAGTCCGGCGCCCCACTGACGGGCGTGGCGCGTAGCCGCCGGTTGACTTGCTCCCGGATGAGCCGTCCGATCTCCGACAGCTCGGCGAGCTGGAGCGCGGGCGCCCCATTGGCGAGAGTTACGCCGGTCAGGGGTTCGCCTGGCGGCACGGTGTCTGCAGACAACCCGTGTGCGTTGAGGAGGTCAGCGTCCACTGGGCATGGTTCACTCAAGGTGCGTGCGCGGATGTCGGCGACGACATCGGCTTGGGGACGAAGAGTGTGTCCGGCTGACGTCGCCCTGTGCAGCTCGTCGATGATGAGGGCGCGCACGCGTCGGGCATCGAGCCGGTCGGTCATGGCACTAGGCACCGGCATAGGGTGCGCGGCCGCGAGCGCGGCGTCCGGGAAGCAACCCCGGTCGATAGTGGCGAGGGCCACGGCGTCTGGCTGGCCACGGTCGGTTTCGAACAGCAGGTACGGGTTGGCGATGATGTCGTGGTCGGTCAGCGTCGGGTCGCGCTGCTCCGCGACGAAGAAGTGCTCCACCTGCTCGCGGGTCAACGAGAAGCGGCTGAGCAGTTCGAGCAGCTCCCGCCGCTCGGGTCGCAGGCCCTTCCATTTGTTCCGGATGCTCGGGGTCAGGTACGTCGCGGCGGTGAGGCCGAACTGTTCAGGGCTGGCCATAGCCCGGTCGATGGTCTGCCAGGGGTCGGCCCCGGCCCCGGTCGACGCGGCGATCATATGCGCGAAGGTGATGGCCTGCGGGACGCCGAAGGCGGCGAGCGCGCTGCCCAGTCCGGGGCAGGGGCCGCGCAGCTTCCAGAGCCGGTTGAGCTGCGCCTCCAGCCAATCGAATCCGAGCGGACCGGCCGAGGTGCCCAGAATTCGTTGCGCCTGGCGTCCCGCCGCGACGAGCGAGAGGAGGGCGTCGATAGCGAGGTCGTGGCTGACGTGCTCGGTGACGTAGGAGAAGGCGACCCAGCCGGCCTCCGGCGCGAAGGCGAGTGCGTCGCTGATGTCGACACCGCTGTCGTCGCGCGCTGCCAGAAGGGCCTGGTACGGCAGGAGGAAGCCCCGGTGCTGGTCAGGGCGCAGCGAGTGCTCGATGGTGGTTTCCCACATCTGGGCCGGGAATTGTTCGTCCCCGTTGCTGCGGTAGGCGCCGGTGGGGTTGACTGCCGACACGGACGCCGCTCCGACGAGCAGCCGCCGCGGGTCGTCGCTGAGCGGACTGTGCTTAGCGTAGAAGAACACCAGGCTGGCCTCGGGCTGAACGGTGCTGAAGAAGGTGTCCAGGAGAGACCGCTGGTTGTCGCCGTGCATGACCCAGTTCGACTCCCGCCAACCGGTGATCGCGTCGACCGCGTCCTCAAGGTCTGGCTGCAGGCCGACTTGACGCTCTCGCCCAATTTCCGTGGCTCCATCACGCGACATCCACCGAAACGGCACGGCCTGGGCGGAGAACGGGGGCAGCGGCTGTTGAGTGGGCTGGAAGGGCGCGAAGGCCTGAGACTTTTCGGTGAACGGATGGGCGCGCTCGAACGGGATGGACCGCGGGGACATGAACGTGGCCCGCTCCGCCACGCATGGTGGCGCGTCTGCGAGTGCGAGATCGGAGATCGTGGTACCGGCGAGACGCTGCTCGTGGGCGTCGCGACGGTTCTGCCCGATGTTCTTCAACAGCACGCAGGTGCCATTGCCGCGTGGGTCGTTGCACACGGTTCCGCTCCACCCGGAGTCGTGCCACGGTACCCGGATGGAAATGTGCTCGATCGGCCCGTTCGGCTTGCCCATGACGCTCTCCTTAGTTAGAAGCGGGACCCGGTGAGTGGCGAAACTGCCGTCGGCAGGAAGGTCAGCCGTGCCCCGAGCGGTGTATTCCGGCGAGCACATCAGCGACTCCGGTCACCGTAGGGTGCCCGGTGCCGTGCAGGCGGGTCAGGTCGGTCATGAGCTGCCGAAGCGTCTGCTCGGCCGCGCCCCGCTGGCCGGCGCCGAGCTGCAGCAGGCCGATCTGGCGCCGCAGTTCCAGCGTTCGTGGATCGTCGTCACCGAAGAGCCGGCGTTCGTCCTGCAGAAGGCCGTCGAGTTGCCGTAGCGCCTGACTCGTCTGACCGATCAGGGCGTGGCAGGTGGCCTCCTGCAGCCGGCAGCGGAGGACGAGCTCGGTGTCGCTTCCCTGTCGGGCGGTAAGGTCGGCGGCCAATCCGTGGTACGCCGGCGCGGCGCGGTGGTAGTCGCCGCCTTCGAACAGCACGTTCGCGAACTCCAGCCGGACGCTCACGACGTCATCGTCCGTACTGCCGAGGATCCGGCTCGCGGGCTCCACAACGGCGGCGAGCACCTCGGCGGCCTGACTGTAGCGCGACTGCTTGATGAGCTGACCGGCCTCGCTGCGGGCGCGGTCCAGCTCGCCGCGGCTGAATCGTGGCGGCTCTGCCGGGGTCCCGGGCTTGGGTGATGCCGGCGTTGGCGCGCCGACCGTCACGACGCCGGCGAAGACCCGGCTCAGTACGCCGGCATACATCCGAGTTGGGCTGGGTGTCGACGGTGGGTTAAGCGCTCCGGGCATCGGCTTGAGATCGGTGGCGTACGGTAGCAGCCGCCGGTACACGGCGTCGGCCCCGTCGGGCCGGTCCTCGGGCTTCTTCTCGAGCAGGGCGAGCACGAGCCGCTCGAGGTCGAGCGGCGTCTCCGGACGCAGACTGCGCACCGGTGGCGGGCGCTCGTCGACCTGCTTGCTCATCACGGCGTACGCCGTGGAAGCGGTGAACACCGGACGGCCGGAGAGCATCTCGTGCAGGGTGCACCCCAGCGCGTACAGGTCGCTGTGCGGCCCGCTCATGCTCGCCAGGATCTGCTCCGGGGCCATGTAGGCGGGGGTGCCGAGGGTCTGCCCGGTGCGGGTGATCTGCGAGACGTCCGCGTGGTCGAGGGCGACGGCGAGGCCGAAGTCCAGGACCTTGACGCAGCCGTCCGGATCGAGCATCAGGTTTCCGGGCTTGAGATCGCGGTGGACGAGCGACGCCAGGTGGGCGACGGACAACACGGCGCAGGCTTGTGCGGCGATCGCGGCCGCCCACCCGACCGGCAGGGGTCCATGCTCGGCGATCAGGTCGGCGACACTGATGCCCCGGATGCGTTGCATGACCAGGAAGGGGCGGTCGGCGTGCGTACCCACGTCATAGACGGCGGGTACACCCGGGTGCTCCAGGCGGGCGGTGATGCGCGACTCGCGGACGAAGCGGCGGACGAGGTCCTTGTCGGGGTGTCCCTCGGGGAAGCGGATGAACTTGACTGCGACTTCCCGCTCCAGCTTGATGTCACGACCGATCCAGACCTCGCCCATGCCGCCCCTGGCGACGGGCAGGTTCTCCAGTTCGTACCGGCCGTTGATCAGCGTGCGCCCGGACACAGCTCCTCCATGCAGCCAGTCGTCACGAATGCTCGTCGGCGGACGATGGGGTGAGAGTCCCGTCGGCTAAACCAGTGAATCCTAGTCGGATCAGGCGTTCTCCGACGGCCGCCGTCTGCGCGAGATGGTCCGCGAACTGGGCGAGCCGTCGGAACGCTTCGCCATAGCGACGCTGTTCCGCGAGCGGCAGGCGCGGTATGGGAACCCGGCGGGGATCGGTACGCGGCGGCAGAGACGAACCGCGCGCCGCCCCCAGCGCCTGACCGGCACGCAGGAACCCGGCGAGAAAGTACGGGTCGATGCGGTCCGGATCGGCCCTAAACAGCAGGAGTTGTGGCCCGAGCAAGCAACGGCCCTGATCGATGACCCGCGCGACCGGGTGTCGGGAGGCGACCATGGTCACCACGTCGCCGGGTTCGACGGTGACTGAGCCGGGCCCGGGTGTGGCGCGGCCCGAGGGGGGCCGCCCATGCCGGATATCGTTGACGGTCAACGTAGGAGTGTCGCCGGTGTCGGTCGTCATTTTCAACGGAGCCTGGTGGATGACGACGACACCGGCCTTGACCAGTTCGCCGACGGTCGTCATGGGCCGGGTCTCCCGCTCGGATGGCACGGTCAGGTCCGGCAGGTTTGTGGCGAGAGCCGCCGTGGCGGACAGCAGATCGGTCCGCGAGGGCACGAACCGCGCGGTTTCGGCCGGCCGGACCGCTCCAACGAGCCGGTGCTGCGGGCTCAGGTCCACCTCGTCATCCAGCAGGTCGATGATCCGAACCGCGCGACTCGGGCCGGGCAGCGGGCCCTGCGGGTCGGCGAGGAAAGCCCGCCACGCCCGCTCGGCGAGGGACGGGTCACCAGTGGCGTCGACCATGAGCACATGCGATGGAGGAGGCTGATCGACACACGGCTTGCGCAGCAACCACAGATCCGGCGCGGCACTGGCCGCCGGTCCGCTCCCGGGCAGGCTGATCACCGCGCGCAGCACCCCCGAACGCAGCAGGTTGCCACGGATGCGCCGGCCCGAGCGGCGGGTCGCGGCCGCGGTCGGCATCATGATCACGACCCGGCCGCTAGGGTTAGCGTGGGCGAGGCAGTGCTGAACCCACGCCAGTTCCGGCTCGCCTCGTGGTGGCAGCCCGTACTCCCAGCGTGGATCGCTGGTCAGCTCGTCGTAGCCCCAGGACCGTTCGTTGAAGGGTGGGTTGCAAACCACCACGTCGACGCGTTCGTCGGCCAGGGCGTCGCGACGCAGGGAGTCCCCGGCCGCCACCCGAACCGACCGGTCGTGCAGCAGCAGGCGCGCCGCGCACAGACGTGCGGCGGTCCGGTTCACCTCCTGACCGAGCAGGCTTCTAGCCCCGCGCATCTGGGCGGCCAGCAGCAGCGTGCCGACTCCGCAGGCGGGATCGAGGACGTTGGAATTCTCGGCATCGCCCAGCTCGACCATGACCTCCGCGAAGGGCCACGGGGTGACCGGAAGGCGGCGGGATTGCACCCCCAAGTACCGTTCGCACAGGAAGTCGAACAGCTCCCGGTGCCCCATAGCGGCGGCCGCCTTCGCTACCAGCCTCACGATGCCGACCCACTCGCCGTCCAGCGGTTCGGGAAGCCCTTCCGGTAACTCGGGAACGGCGGCCACGATGGCGGCGGTCAACGCCTCACCGATGGCATGGTCGTCGGAACGGGCCAGGGTCCGCCACCGCTTGGCGTCCCGGCTGAGGAACACGAGGAAGGCGCCGACGTAGCCGATAACATCACCCAGCCGGAGGTCGTCGACGGTACCGCGGACCCGCTGCCACACCCGGTCGCCCGGCAGTACCGTGAACTGCCTGCCGTGCCGGCCCAGCCAGCCTTCGATGTCCGCCAGGGAGTAGAGCGGGCTGGCGGAGCTGCCGCCGACGGGCTCGGGGAAATCCGGGAATCGCCGCCGCCAGTTGCTGACGGCGGCGCGGCCTACATTGGCCAGACGCGCGATGTCGCTCGCGCCGACCGTAGCCCCGTCATGCATCGAGGTGTCAACGTCTACCACCGTGGCTGTGCTCCTTACGTTCCCGGCTTCAGGCGGGTCAGTACACCCTTCGCCTTGAGCTCGGCGATGTGCTCGGCCGCACGCTGGGGTGCGGAACCGCCGCGGACCAGCAGCCCGGCCTCGATGTTCTTGCCCACGCCCGACTGGGTCAGGTTCGCGCTGGAGACCAGCAGCGTCCGGCGGTCCGCGACGGCGAGCTTGGCGTGCATCTTCGCGCCGGTTTCCGCCCGCTGCGCGAGCGGCCAGTGCCAGAGCTGCACGCCGGGCACGGATGCGAACGCCGCAGCCGGCTCGGAGCCGGCGAGCGCGCTGCCGGCGCCACTCAACGTCTCCACCACGGCGGTGACGACCACGCCGCGCGCCACCGCCGCGGTCAACCCGTCCAGCAGCGGCGGGTACGGCTTGGCCGAGTACGTCATCAGCAGCAGTTCGCTGGTTGCCTCGCCGGCCAGCTCGACCAGTACCTGAGCCGTGGCCCGTACTGGTACCTGATGGGTTCCAGGTCCGCTCCACACCGACTCAACCCGTACCGCCGCCGCCTGTTGAGCGTGGCCCGCGGCGAGGCCACACAGGTAGGCCGCAGCCTCCACAGCGGACAGTCCGGCCGCCTGTTGCGCCGCCAGCACGGCGCCGGCCGCCTCCGCGAACCCGGACACCGGAACGGCCTGTAACGCGGCGTGGTCCGGCCAGCCGGCCGCGACCCGCTCGGCGAGCGCCCGCAGGTAACCGGCGCCGAGGCGCGCCGCCGCCGCCCCGGCGGCGGCCTCGAACTCGGCCGGCCAGCTCATGGCAGCTCGGCGAAGAGGGCCAGCTCGGGGTCGTCGACCGGTACCACGAACCGCCGGTCCAGGAACCGGTTGCCGCGTTCGCAGGTGGTCTCCGAGACGAACAGGCAGACGTGGCAGGCGGCGCCGTGCAGGAAGTCCGCGGGATCCTGGGGCAGCCGTTCGGCGCACAGCGGATCGGAGGAACAGCGCGCGGCGTCGTGCAGGGCCCGACGGGTCAGCCGGACGAGCTGCTCCGGCTCGGCCAGCGACACGAGGCCGCCCAGCGTGCCCTCGGCATCGGGGACCGCCGTGTAGATGAGGATGCCGCTGCGCGGGTCGTCGTCAGTGCCGGCGTAGATCCGCTCCGACAGGCTCGCCGAGCTGTACCCGCACTCGAGCGCGATCGTACGGATCAGCAGGTGCGACAGCGTGTGTAGCGCGATGTACCGGGCGCCGGGCCACAGCCGCATCGGGTCGAACGGTCCGGTGATCCGGTCCGAGTACCGGTTCTGCCGGAACCGCGCGTACGCTCCCTTGTGCTCGTGCAGGACTCCGGAGTCCGCGACCCGCGCCTCCCAGGCGTACAGCAGATCCTCGGGCAGCCGCAGGAAAATCCCCTCGCCCCGCACCTCGCTGGCTGGAACCCAGGTCGTTGTGGAACGGGCCAGCGGCGCGCGGGTAACCAGGTCCGGGTCGTCGGGGTCCGGAGCATCGAGCCGGGTGAACCCGATCAGTGCCCGGACCTCGCGCAGCCGCTCGGCCTGGATGACGTCCGCGTAGCAACCCTTCAGCTCGCCTGGCACCCCGTCCGGGTCGCGGCGCAGCGTGAAGTCGTCGGTCGGCTCCGGCAGGTGTGGCGCGGAGAAGGCCTCCCACTCCGGGGTACGCAGGTCCGGGTAGCCCGCGACGTCAGTGTCCTGTGGGCCCGCCCTGTGCCGCTCGATGGCGGCCCAGACCTCGTCGTCGGTCCATTTCTCGAACTCGCGCAGGGCCGGCACGTTGGCCCGTGCGAAGGGCAGCATCGCAGCCGCCGGGAGTCCGCTGAGCACCGTCCAATGCTGCTCGACCTTGGTCTGCAGCTCGCTGGCACCGGTTCGCGGGACCGCCAGCACGGACAGGGTCTGCGCGAACCACTGGTTGGACGCGCCGACCACCAGCACCTTGGGGTCGTGACCACAGCCGCCCGGCTCGAACGCAGCCAGCTGCGGGTGGCGACCCCGGCATCGGGGCAGCTTCTCCGCTCCGTACCGACCGAACACCTCCCGCATGTTGCGCCGCTCGCCGCAGCTGATGCACTGGATCTCCACATTGGCGCCGAGGTTGCCGCCCCGGTCGTCCATCCGCAGCCTCGGGTGACTCGCCTTCGCACAACCCGCACCGCGGTGGACGAAGTGCGCGTACGGGAAGTCGTCCAGATGCCCGGCCGTACACGCCAGCACGAACCGGGCCGCGACGGCCAGCGGCTTGCGGCCCTTCTTCTTGCGCGGGCAGTTGTCGTGGAAGAACCGGGCGTCCTGCGGCTTGCGCGCCTTGTCGTTTTCGAAGCCGAACACCGCCGAGTCGATGGGCGCCAACTCGCTGCACGCGGTGCAGCGCAGCCACGCCGGAAACGGCATCACCGGCACGCCCACCCGGGCGGCGGGACCATTCGGGTCGCGGTCGATGCCGTCCAGCCATGGTGCCGGACGCAGTTGCTTGACGGTTGGCCCCAGCAACGTCCGCACCGCGGCGAGCAGCCGGGGCTCGGCGATCGGCTCCCACTCCGGCACGACCGAGTAGTTCCAGTCGTCCAACCCTCGCACCAGTATTGAGAAGTTGGGCAGGTCGACCAGCGCGCCGATCCCGGTGGTGAACATGATGTGGCTGGGCCGTACCGCGCCGACCCGCCGCCGGTACCCCACCGCCATCACTCGCCCCCACCTGCGAGCGTGGACGCGCCCAGCTCGTCACCGTCGGGCAGGTCCTCCTCGCTGGTTCCATCCGTTGCCGCACCGAACGACCAGTCGGGCGTGTTGTACAGCGGATTGAATATTTCGCCACCGCCGGGCAGCAGCAGGTTGATCTCGTTCTCGGTCTCCCGCATCGATATTCCGACGGTCCGGTCGGTCCACCGGCCACCCGTGGCCGGCTCTAGCAACCCGACCAGCCGCTGCTGCTTGAACGATCCCTCCTGGTACCCCAGCCGGGTCGACCCGGTCTTCGCCTGGTTCCACCGGTCCTTCACGGTCTTGATGCGTTCCTCCAGGTAGTCGCGGCCGCGCTGCCCGCTGATCGCGTCCGCCCGGGCCAGCAGGCGGTCCACGATGCGGCCCACCGGCGCGCCGTCGAGCGGCACGTCCTGCGCGTCCACGTTGCGCGAGTACGCCTCCTCCGCGTTGCGCACCGCCGCGACCAACGTCGCCGTGGTCCCCCGGTCCAGAGCCCGCCGGGTGTACGGCGTGACCGACAGCGCTTCGACCTGCCGGTAGAACGTGGCGTGGTAGTACTCGAAGTCCTCGTAGTGGGCCAGGTCCCGTGGCCGGGTCCAGTTGTAGAGCGTGATCACCAGGCCCGGCCGGGTCGGGTCACGTCCGACCCGGGAGGACGCCTGGATGTACTCGGCGGTGTTCTTCGGCTGGCCGGTCACCACCATCAGGCCGAACCGCGACACGTCCACCCCGACCTGCAGCATCGACGTCGCCAGCACCACATCTGCCGGTATCCGGTCCGTCCGCAGCCGCTGCGACGAGCGGTCGGCCAGCGGGTGGAACGACGACTTGGTGCGCATCGCCTCCCGCATGTCGTCGGCGATCGCGCGCCGCCGGGCCGACGTGTCGAGGTCTGGATCGAACCCGATCTCCAGCCGCCTGAGCACCTCGCTGATATCGGCCGACGAGATCCGCGAGGTCAGCTCCTGGATGGTGAGCATGCCGGTGGCGGTGACGATCCGGTCGGACAGGTCCTTGCGCCGCCCGTGGCTACGCACCCGGGTGGTCACCTGGTCGTCGAGGTACCGGCGCATCCCCGCCAGCTCGCGGGTCGCGTTGAAGTACCCGACCACGGTCAGGTACGGGTCGGCCGGCTCGCCGTACCGGTCGAACAGGGTCTGCCCGGCGATCAGCAGGATCTCCGCCAGCCGGATCTCGGCCGACTTGAGCCGCACCCCGTGCGCGCAGATGCCGAGGTACCGTCGGCCCGGGTTCTCCTTCGTCACCGGCACCTGGCGGCTGAAGAACGTGTCCGCGATGTCGATGACCGGCGGCGGGAACACCGCCAACCCCCGGCCGAACACGCCGAGCACCTGCTCCCGGGCTCGCTTCGTGGTCGCGGTCGACGCCACGATCTTCGGCCCGGTCTCCGCGCCGACCGGCGTACGCCATGTGCACAGCTCGTCCACGGCCGCCTCGAACAGTCCCACGGTGGTGCCCAGCGCGCCGGAGATGAGGTGCAGCTCATCCTGGATGATCAGATCCGGTGGCCGCAGCCGGGTCACCGGCTCGCTCGCCACCGCCTCCAGGGTGCCCTTTTTGTTATGCCGTACGCCGCAGCCTGTCTTCGCGTCCAGGTCGTCATGCCGGTACCCGTGCCGCGGGCACCGCTCGCGTACCCGACCGAACAGCAGCCCGGCGAACCCCCGCCAGGGCAGCTGCGCCAGCTTGTCCACGGTCGCGATGACCAGACTCGGCGCATACCGGTAGATCTCCTCGTCAATGGTGAGGATCGGCAGTCCCTCGGCGCATTGCGTCGGGCTGAACGGGCAGGCATCCACCCCCTCCGCGTTCGGGCACCACAACAGCACCCGGCGCAGATCGTCCCGAGGGTCCAGATCGTGGTGCGGGCGCAGCGTCGTCCCACACCACGGGCACGACAGCGTCTGCAACACGTTGGTTCGTTTGCCGTCCCCCGCCTCCCGGGCCTCAGCGATCTGCTCGGCCGCCTCGCCGAACCAGTTCGGCGACACCCCGCCGCCGACCCACAGCCCGATCCGGAACGGCTCTGCTCCCCACCGCGCCTCGTTCCCCCGGCGCAGCACCTCGGCCGCGCACACCAGCGCGGCGGCCCGCTGGAACTGCTGCGCGGTCAGCAGCCGCAGGGTGTACCGCATCAGCACGGCGACCCCCGCGTCACCGCTGCGGGCCTGCGTGCCGCTGCCCAGCACGCCCTGCAGCCGGCGGATCGCGAACGTGAACGCGGTCAGGCCCAGGTACGCCTCGGTCTTGCCGCCACCGGTCGGGAAGAACAGCAGGTCGACGGTCGCGGTGCGGTCGGCGGCCCGCTCCGGGTGATCCGGGTCGGCCAGCGACGGCACGTTCAGCAACACGAAGGCGAGCTGGAACGGCCGCCAGGAGGCCGCCGCCGCGCCCAGCCCCCTTACCCGCGCCTCGGCGTCCACATAGGACAGCCCATGCTCCTCCCGCAGCCGGGCGAGGTCGGTGTGCCTGCGCTGCAACGCCATCGTGTCGTTGGCGAACCGGAACGCGGCCAGCGCGTCGGCATGGCCGCTCGCCTCCGGTTCGGTCAGCAGCGTGATGCCGGCCCTGATCCGCTCGGCCGCCCGGCGGCCGTTGAACACCGCGGAGGTGGCGGCGGCGCGTAGCGGCTCTGGCAGCCCGGGAATCTCGGCCTCCCGCTCGGCCAGCCACGCCCCGTACCCGTCGGCGAGCGGAGCCAGGCCGGCGCGCAGCCGGTCCAGGCCCGCGGTGGCCAGCGCATCCATGGACAGCTCGACGCCGGCCAGCGCGCTCCCCTCGCCGACCTGTGCGATGGTGGCCGGTACGTCGTACGCCGGCAGCCACGTGGTCTCCAGCCGGTACGCACAGCGCTCGCCGTCGCGTACCTCCGCGTGCACAGCAACGTTCCGGCCGGTGGCGTAGCGGCGCTGGGCCCGGTACAGCAGCCGGAGGTGCGCCTCCTCCAGGTCGCCGCCCACCGCCCGCAGATCGTCCAGCGGATCGTCGACGGGCAGGAACGCCGCTTTGGCGCTGTCGATCGCGGTCACCGACAGTCCACACTGGAACAACCAGGCCGTGTCGGCGTTGGTCGCAGGCTCAAGCTGCGCGTTGACCAGAGCCAACTGCACGACCCGCCGGCCGTCGCGCGGTCGGACATCCACGGCCAACAACACGCCCGGCTCGTCCGGGTCGGTGGCGGTGAGCGGTATCCGGTACGACGGCTCGCCGTCCATCCGGACCTCGCTGTCGTACGACATCGGCTCGCGGGACCAGACGATGCGCTTCTTCGCCGCGTCGTCCTGCGACTCCCGCTTGCTGTACCGGCCCCAGTGCGCGGTCACCGATAGGGCGTCGACGTCGGCCGGTACCGCGAACGACAGGCCCATCGACGAGGCCCACATCCTGCCGAGGCTCTGCGGTGTGAGCACCTCGGGCAGGTCCGCCTCTGTGGCGTCGCCCTGGACGGCGTCCTCGAGGTCGGGCACCTCGTCGGCCTGGCCGCCAACGGACTTGGCCCGCTGCTTGGGTCCGAGCATGCCCACCAGGTACCGCTCGCGCGGCCCCATCGCGCCAGGCCGAAACTCTTCGGCCTCCCCATCCCACGGCCCGAGCAGGTCCCGCTGTACCAGCACCTCCAGCTCGGCGCGCACCTGGTGCGAGGTGGCATCGGCGAACACCTGCGGCACGTCCAGCGGCGGCAGCTGCTCTGCCCCGTTGTCCTCGGCTGGCGGGAGCGCGGCCTGTTCGCCGCGCGGGTGCGGAAAGAGACTGTCTTGTGCGTCGACCATCAGAACAACGGCTCCTCATGTGTTACGGAGCCGGTGCCCCGCTTCTTCTTGTCGTGCAGCCCGGCGGCAACCTCCTCGGCATACCGCTCGTGGTTCAGCTTCAAAAGGCGGTCGACGAACTCGCGCTGAATTGCGGGGCCGACGGTGTAGCGGGTCTCCCGCCCAGCCGTGTGGAAGCCGTGGTCCAGGCCCTGGGTCACGAGATCATCCCATTGGTACGCGCGACAGACCGCCTCGTCGATGGCCCTATGGATGCGGCGCAGCTCGACGATGTCCTCGCCCTGGCAGTTGGAGTCGTTGACCAGGTTGTACATCGCGGTCAGCCCGGTCTGCCGCGCCAGCATCACGCCCCGCCGGTATGTGTCCAGCCGGTCGCCCAACTCGTGCATCTCCGGCGTCAACTCCGGCAGCGCCAACCTTTCGAACACGTCTGTAGGCGAGTAGCTGAGGTCCGTCTTCATGGTGGAACTGCGGCTCCTCGCCCACCAGTAGTGTGGTGCGCTACTCAACATCGCCAACATCCCCGTGTCATCCGTCGCAAAGACGACCAGCTTCTGATCAAATACTGGGCCCGGTGCAACTAGCATCGGCATGACGGTCTTGCTGACCTGCGCGAGCACAACGACGCGTCCCAACCCCGCGATCGCCCGATAGAGTTCAGGTCTTGAGCGCTCATAGAGCCACCAACGCTCGCGAGCAGTCTTGCTGTACGTGTTCGCCATGCGCTCCGGCTTGACGAGTCGGCGGACCTGCTCGAAGCAGTCGGGATAGGTCTTGGCCGTGTCCTCGCTCCAGTCGTGGAAGTCGATGATCCAACGGCTCGCGGAACAGTCGGGCCTGGAATTCAGTTCTTTGCCGTTGAGGTACGGAAACAGGACGTCTGTGTTGCGCCGGTCCTTCTCGATCAGAGCGGCAGCCTCACTCGACTCCATGGTGAATCCCAGACCTAGCACGATTGAGCCCTGGAACGACCTGCCAGCGTTGATGACCAGCCGATGCGGGATGCCGATGACTCGGGAGGCCGGGTCAAGCGAGGAGGCGATGCCTGCGACAACAAGACCATCGGCCACCCGGGCTGCCGTCTCGCCGAGGCCGGCGCGACTCGTCCAGACCGCGCAGTACTCCAGCACGGCCGACTTCGACGGCCAGGGCTTGCTTTTCACCGCCTGCCGGATGGTTGCCCCACCGGCCACGATCTGGTCCAAGCCCACCTCGCGCGTGTCGCCCTGGGCGAGGGTGTTGGTGGCGATCAGTCCCGTCTGACCCTCGGCGTTGAGCAGATCGTTGGCGCGCAGCACGAAGTAGGCGACCAGATCGGCACTCCCCCGCGCACCGCGCCCTAACGAACCGACCAGATGCTCGCGGTAGGCCGTGCCCAGCGTCCCTGTCAACTTCTGTCCACCGAGGAACGGCGGGTTGCCGATAATGGCGTCGAAGCCACCCTGCTCGAATACCTCGGGGAAAAACAGTGGCCAGTGCAGCGGCGTCCGGTCGAACGAGCCCGGTACCTGATCCGTTGCGAGCCACGCCATCCGCCTGTCCGCAGCCTCGCTCTCGGCTCCAGCCAAGCCCGACAGGATCCGGCGCGCATAGTCCGCCGCCGCGATCGAGCCGTCCCTCAACCCCCGGTCGCCGCGCCGCACGTTCGCCAGCGCCGCTCCCACCGTGAGGTCCGCGAAGAACCGGGCCTGCTCCGTCTTCACGTTCGCCTCGTCGAGCAGCCGCCGCTTCTCCGCCTGCGCCGCCAGCGGGTCGTCCCCGAGGGGCACCTCGGCGATCCGTCGCCGGATGCCAGACACCTCGCAGACCAGCGACCGCACCCCGACCGTGAAGTCAACCGGCGAGCGCTCGTGGATCTCCTTGCCCCGCTTAGGATCCAGATGCATGTACTCGAGCTGCTCCAGCGAGGTGATGCCGAGCAATGAGTCTCCCGCCACCAGACGGTCGTCCAGGAACGTGAACGGGCGCACCGGATCCATCGACACCAGCCAGAGCGACAGCTTCGCCATCTCCACCGCCATCGGGTTGATGTCCACCCCGTAGAGGCAGTGCTCGATGATCTGCCGGCGCGCCTCGATGACCACGGGGTCCTCGTCCGCATCGATATGGAGACCGTCCACTGTGGACCGATGCGCCTGCGCCCCTTCGTCGCCCTCCCGCGACCATGCCCAGATGAGGTGACCGGCCAGGTAGCGCGCCGCCGCCACCAGGAAGGCGGCCGAACCCATCGCGGTGTCGGCCACCTTCAGCGCGAGGATCTCCTTGCTCGACTTTGGCTTCCACTCCGACTTATCCGCCGTCTGCAGCGGACCCGGCGCGTAGACCAGCGGCTCCAGCGCACCCTCAACCACCTCCTCCGCGAGGAACCGGGGCGTGTAGTGGGTACCCGTGTTCTTGCGCAGGGCCGATTCCGTGATGTACAGCGCGCCGGGCAGGATGACCACCGGCAGGCCGCGCAGGTCCGCGCGGATGACCCCGGCGAACGGCAGCAGCCGCTCGGCCAGCGGGTAGTCGCCGCCGGCCACCGCGAGCAGCCGCTTGCGGGCCTCCTCCCGCTCGACGCCGTCCAGCGGCACGAGCCGCTTCTCCACCGCGGCGGTCGACCCGATCCCCGATTCCTTGTGCATCTCCGCGAGCGCGGCGGCCAGGGCAGGCGCGCTCGGTGCCCGTACCGCCAATGCCTCTAAATCATTGAGGGCGACCTCGTCCTCCAGGCCCTCCTTGCCGACCAGGCCGACGGTGACGCCATCGGCGCGGAACCCCTCGAAGGACAGCAGACCCTCGTAGACGTACCCGATCTGCTCCACATCCAGTGTCCGGAAGCTGAGCGTGCGGGTCTCCCGCGACTTGCCGGTGCCGATCTGCACCCGCTGCACCGCGCGCAGCATGTGCAGCACGGTCCGGTCGTCGATAGTCAACGGCAGCCACGGATGAGCCGCCGGGTCGAACAGCGAGCCGTCGTGGCCGTGCAGCGTCAGCCGGGGGTGGTCGATGCCGCGGTACACGGCGGTGAACAGGGCGAGCAGTCGATGCCAGGCGGCGGAGGTGTGTTCCAGGTCCTCCTCGCTGCCCTCGATCGCCCGCTGCTCCAGGTCGGCGCGCAGCCCGCCGGCCGAGTATGCCGTCGCGTAGAGGTCGTTGTCGGCCGGCAGCAGACCCTTCTCCTCCGCGAAGAGCAGGAAGACCATCCGCATCATCACAGCGACCGCGCCGCGGTACACCTCGTGGGCGGTGACATCGGTGAGGCCGGAGCCGCCGAGCTCGCGGTCGCGCACGTCCGCCCGGCCGATCGCGGCCACCAGCAGCTCGACCGCGCGGCGCACCTGGACGCCGAGCGCCTCGGTGATCTCCTCTCCGTAGTCCAGGCTGGCGCGTAACAACGGGATGAGCCGCTCGGCGTCGGGTACCCCGAAGAACCGGCGGCGGCACAGCAGCGAGACGAAGGCCCGCACCACGTCGCGTTCGGCGGTCTCCGGCCAGGAGACCGCGTCGAAGACGGCGGTCGTGGTAACCCCTCCGCGCGGCGCCCAGACCAGTGCCCACCAGCGGCCGTCGGTGGCCAGGCCCAGCTCCACGTTGTGGTGGCGGCACAGGTTGGCCAGCCGGTCGACCGGGGTGGCCGCCCAATCCGAGCCGGCGATCCGCGCCGTGGGGGTGGCGCCGGGCGGGCAGACCAGACCGAGCAGCCGTACCGCGTCGGGCTTGACCTCGTCACCCGGCTCGACCTCGCCGGGCTGGACGAGCGCGAAGGAGGGCACGATCTCGGTGTCGTGCTCGGCGACCTTGACGACGAGCGAGTCGAGCTCGGTATCGCGCAGCTCGCCGCCCCAGCCGAGCAGGTCGCCCAGCACGTAGCGCAGCCACGCCCGCTGCCCGGCGGCCGGATCGGCCAGCCAGGTGGCGTGCTCCACGCGCAACCGCTCGCGGACCTCCTTCTCCAGTGGGTCGAGGGTGGGCCAGGTCCGCCGCAGCACAGGCAGGCTGAGGAATGGGCCGGTGACCTCGATCAGGCCGAGCCACTCGCGGTGCTGCTGGGCGCCGTCGGGTGCCGCCGGCCGGCCACGGTACGCGCGACTCATCGGGTGGCCTCCTGCCTCGGTACCACGAAGATCACGGCCACCGGGAACGAGTGCGGCTGCGGGTCGCGGTAGCGGGTAGCGATCGCCTCCAGCTCCCGGTCGCGCTCGGCGGCGAGGCCCCTCAGGCGTTGGTCCCACGATTGACGATCCCTACGGAACTGGGCCAGCTCGTCTTTGCTTTTTGCCACCTCGGCCCGGCTGAACAGGGCGTCCTCGGCGTCGGCGTCGTCGGTGGCGAGCGCACCACGCAGCGTCGCGGCGAACTGTTCGAGGTTGGCGATGATGCGGGCCTGCTCGGCATCCCGCCGCTGAGTCAGCTTGCGCCCCAGCGACTCCTGCCGGGTCGCGGTCCGCCAGTCGATGGCGGCGAGCAGGCCGTCGACGACCCGTGGCCATCGGGCGGCGAGCCGGCTCTGCACCGTGCCGGAGGCCGGAGTACCGCCGGACAACGCCCGGTCCAGAATGCCTTTCAGCGTGCCGAGGTTCTCCAACCGGCGGAACCGGCCCTGCTCCGGCGCCCAGCCGCCGGCGTAGAGCACCTCTTCGTGCAGCCGCACCCCGTCCGCGCCGACCAGAACGAACCGGGAGTACGCACCGACCAGCACGTCCTCCAGCGCGGGGTCGTCGCTGACCACGGCGGCGACCCGGTGCAGGCCAATGTCGCTGTTGGACACGGCGGCGCGCAGCAGCCGGGTGGACATGGCCACCAGCGGGTGCCCGAGGTGGGCGAGGATCACCTCGTCGCGCCCCTTAGCGACCGACGGGTCGAAGGTGACCGGGAGCTGGCGGGGCGGCTCGTCATCGCGCTGCAGCTTCTCGGTCAGCCCGGCCGTCGCCCGCTGCCACGATCCGGTCAGTGGCGGCACCGTGAATAGACCATCCACCAGGTACCGGTCGTCGATGTGCTTGCGCAGCGGCTGCTGGCGGGCTAGGTCCAGGGCGGTGTCGACCACCCGCTTGACCGCGGACGGGGTCATGCCCAGCTCCGCCACCGTCTCGTCGAGGTTGCGGCGCAACTGCCGGACCTGCTCCCCGACGTTCGACTCGGCGGGCAGCTCCGACGCAGCGCGGCCGGCCGTGTCCACATCGGACTCGACGGTCTCGCCGAGCATCCGGCGCAGAACTGCCTCGGCGAGCACCGCGTTGACCGAGCCCAAGTCCTCTTCCATTCGGGCCACCTTGATGGCTACCCGGGACAGGAACTCCAGGTCCGCCTCGTACGAGTCGACCGCGTGGCCCCAGCCGGTCCCCACGAAATGCCGCACGTCCGGCGTCTGCGTCTGGCCGTACCGGTCGATCCGGCCGATGCGCTGCTCCAGCTTGTTGGGGTTGAACGGGATGTCGTAGTTGACCAGCCGGTGACAGTGCTTCTGCAGGTCGATACCCTCGCTCGCAGCATCGGTGGCAAGCAGGATCCGGACCGGGTGCTCGGTGGGATCGGCCTGGAACGCCAGCCGCAACTGCTCCCGCTCGTCAGTCGCCAGGCCACCGTGCAGTTGAGCGAGTGCCTGCCCGGCGAGCCCCTCCTGGCGCAGCAGCTCGGCCAGCCACCGCTGGGTGTCGCGGTACTCGGTGAACACCACGACCCGCTCGTTCGTCCAATGTGTACGGTCCGGTCGGCAGATCGCCTGGAGGTACTCGAGCAGGGCGCGGGCCTTGGCGTCCGGCTGGGCCTCATGCGCCAGCGCCCAGCGCTCCATCCGCTCCAGGAGCGCGATCTCCTCGGTGGTGGCGTCGGGCTGCATCGGCCGGGTGCGGCCGAGCGCGTCGTCCTCGGCCTCAGCGAGCTGTTCGTCGTCGTAGGTGGCGCTCTCGCCGAAGAAGTCCTCCAGCCACTCCGGGATGTCGTCGCCGGCCGGCTGGCTCGGGGCGCCGGTGCGGCCGCGCAGCGTTTCCAGATACACCGCGACGGTGTGCGCGAACGCAGCCGGGCTGGAGAACAGTCGCTTCTTCAGCAGCAGGGTCACCAGGTCGGTGGCCTTGTGGCCGCGCTGTGAGGTGAGCCGCTTGCGACGCAGCGCCGCGAACTCCTTCAACAGGTCGTGCACCTGCCGCTCGTCCTCTGGGTAGCTAACCGGGATGGCCCGGGCCAGCCGCTGCGGGAACCGTGGCGTCCCGTCGGCGTTGACGATGTCCCGCTTGAGCCGGCGGACCACCGCCTCGCGCACCGCGGTCTTGTCGGGCTCCACGCCTCGGGCGAACCGCTGGTTGTCCAGGATCTCCAGCAGCGCAGTGAACGACGCGCGGTACCCGTTGTGCGGGGTGGCCGACAGGAACAGCCGGTGGGTGAAGTGCGGCGCCAGCCGCCGGATCAGCTTTGTCTGCTGCGAGTCGACCGCGTAGACCTGCTTCGGTGCGGCCGGCGCGACGTGGTGTGCCTCGTCGAGGATCAGCAGGTCGAAGGTGCGCGGGTAGCTCGGGCCGCCCGGTGGCAGCATCTCGTCCAGTAGCCGCTGCGCCTTCTGGCCCCGCAGCCATGGCAGGCTCACGATGCTCAGCGGGTACACCTCGAAGGGGTTGGCGGCCGAGCCGTGGGTGCGCCGCACGACCGCGCACCGCTCGGTGTCGATGATCGTGAAGTCGAGGCCGAACTTCTCCGCCATCTCGTCGCGCCACTTCAGGGTGAGGCCGGCCGGGCAGACGATCATGACGCGCCGGCCGCGGTGCCGTAGCAGCAGCTCCTGGGTCACCAGGCCGGCCTCGATGGTCTTGCCGAGGCCGACGTCGTCGGCGAGCAGCAGGTTGACCCGGGGCGCGTCCACCGCGCGGGCGACCGGCTCCAGCTGGTAGTCCTCGATCGCCACGCCGGAGCGGAACGGTGCCTGCAGCGTCTTGACGTCGGCCGATGTGACGGCAGACCAGCGCACCGCGTCCAGGAACGCGGCGAGCCGCTCGGGCGGGTCGAACCCGTGCTCGGCCACTTCGGGCAACGGGCGGCTGGGCAGCACCCGGCGGCCCGGCTCGACCTCCCAGATTACGTCGAGGGTCTCGCCGTACCGGCCGTCCTCAACGCTCTGCAAGCTGACCAGATGGCTGCGATCGCCAGCCTCGACATCGCTGACCACCCACCGCTGCCCGCGAACGGCAACCAACGCGCCGATCGCCAGCTCGTCCGTAGTTGCCGTTGACACCGTGCTCCCCTCGTCGACCTGGCCGGGCGTCAGTCTCGCAAGGTATGGGCGGGTTGCGGGACACCGGAATGGCTCCTGTGTACCTGGTCGAACGCGCTGCGTGAACCCTAGCCGGATAGCTGACCGAAGTCGAGTCCTGAGAAATGCTTGTGTAGTGAGTTCACAGTATGCTCTCATGAGACTGCGCATCACAGGACCTCTGGTCGACTCTCCCGAAGGGAACGCGATGAACGCGAAGAAGGCTGCCCTGATTGGCGCCGCTACCGTCCTCGGCGGCCTCAGCATCGCCTGCGGCACCACGGGCGGTGGCGACGCCGGCGATACGACCAAGGACCAACCGATCGCCGCGGCCAGCTCGGCTGATGGCGGCTCCGCCAAGCCGGCCGCGAAGCCGACGAACGACCCGAACTTGATCTCCGGCGACGGTACGTTCGCCGTCCCGTCCCAGGTGAAGCCCGGCACGTACCGCACCGTCGTACCGAACGACTCGATCAACTGCTACTACGAGCGACTCAAGGATGCCTCGGGCACCTTCGACAGCATCATCGCCAACAACAACGGCTCGGCGGGCTCCCAGCAGATCGTGCAGATCAAGGCGAGCGACAAGTTCTTCAAGACCGAAGGCTGCGGCACCTGGACCAAGGTCGGCTGACATGTCAGATGAACGGCACGACGGGGTCAGCACGAACGAGCCGGCACCCCTTCTCGAGCTCCTGTTTCAGCGTCTGGCGGCCGATGACGTGCCGGCCCGGACCGCAGAGGTCATTCTCGCTGCACTGTGCGGCGAGGACGACCTGGCCGCCGCCCTAGCCGGAGGGCAAGCGAAACTTGACCTGCGGCGGACCGGGACCACCGAACCGCGCTCGCACATCTACATGTCGTCTGTGGCCGTCGCCGGGTTCCGCGGCGTCGGGCCGGAGCGCACGCTCGCGCTGCACCCCGGTCCCGGACTCACTCTCGTGGTCGGGCGCAACGGGTCCGGCAAGTCCAGCTTCGCCGAAGCCATCGAACTGTCCCTGACCGGCGACAGCGCACGGTGGGCTGACAAGAACAGTGTCTGGCGTACCGGGTGGCGCAACCTGCACGCCCCGAATCCGTGCGTCATCTCCACCGAGCTGCGCGTTGACGGAGTCCCGACCGCGACCCGGGTCCGCCGATCGTGGCCGGCCGACTGCACCCTCATCGACGCCGACGTCCTGGTGACCAGCGCCGAAGGGCGATTCACCAACCTGGCCAGCCTCGGCCTGGCTCGGCCGCTGGAACTCTACCGGCCGTTCCTGACCGCCGCCGACCTCGGCAGGCTGATTGGCGGCACGGCGACCCAGCTCTTCGACGCCATCGATACGATCCTCGGGCTGGACGGACTCACGGACGCCGACAAGCGGCTGATGGCCGCGGCCCGCCATCACGACGCGCGCATCAAGGAGGTACGCGCAGGCCGCGAGAATCTGCGCGGCCAACTCGGCGACATCGACGACGACCGGGCGAGGCGAGCCGTGGCGATCCTCGCCAGCAGCAAGCCTGACCTCGACCAGCTCGATGCGATCCTCGCCGAACCGCTCGCCGCCGGCCCAGACCCGACGATCGCTCTCGCTCGACGGCTCGCCGCGCTCACCATTTCTGATTCGGACGACATCCGGCGACTGGCCGATGAGTTGCGAACGGCTGTGGCCGAGGCCGGACTGCACGACGAATCCCGAGCCAATACCTCGGTACGCATCGCCGAGATGCTCCGGCTCGCCCTGGACCATCACGCGGACAGCGGCGACGGACCGTGCCCGGTATGCCAGACGGGCGCTCTGAACGCGGGCTGGCGGGCCACCGCTACCGGGTCGTTGAACGAGCTGCGGGCCAGCACGCTGGCCGCCCGGCGCGCGGCAGCCCATCTCACCGATCTGATCCGCCGCGTACGCGGTGTCGTCGACGGCATCGAAGTCCCGGATGGCGAAGCACCCGACGTGCCCACGACCGATCTGCGGCGAGCGCTCGCCATGCTCCGCGAGGTACCCGGCTCTCCGCGCGACCTTGCCGATCACCTGACGGACCGGTACCCCGACGTGGCCAAGGCAGCCGCCGAGGTACGGGCGGCCGCCGCGACCTGGCTCCGGCAGCGCGACAGCGCCTGGCGTCAGGCCGCCGATGGCGTCCGCCTCTGGATCGCCGCCGCCCGCCAGGTACCTGAACACGAGCACGCCCTGGCCCTGCTCAAGGGTGCCCGCGCCTGGCTGAAGTCCTCTGGTGAGAAGATCCGCAACGAGCGGGTCGCCCCGTTCGCGGAGCACTCTCAACGGATCTGGCGGCAGCTGCGCCAGGAGAGCAACGTCGAGCTCGGCGCCATGACGCTGGCCGGCACCAGTACCCGGCGCCGGGTCGTCTTCCCGGTCAGCGTCGACGGCGTCGACAATGGCACCGCTCTCGGCGTGATGAGCCAGGGCGAGTTGCACGCGCTGGGACTCGCGACGTTCCTGCCTCGAAGCTGCGCGCCGGAGAGCCCATTTCGATTCATCGTCATCGACGACCCGGTACAGAGCATGGACCCCGCCAAGGTCGACGGCCTTGCCCGAGTCCTTGGCCGCCTCGCCGAGGACCGGCAGATCATCGTGTTCACCCACGACAGCCGGCTGCCCGATGCCGTGCGCCGTCTCGAACTCAACGCGCGGGTGCTGGAAGTCCTACGGGCGGAACAGTCCGTCGTCACGCTCCGGCCCGCCATGGACCCGATCAGGCGGTACCTCGACGACGCCAACGCCGTCGCGCTGTCCGAGGACGTCCCCGAGGACGTTCGCGCTCCGGTCGTCGCCGAGCTATGCCGTTCCGCGCTCGAAGCCGCCTGCCACCGGGTCGTCTGGCGAGTAAGGGCCGCACGGGGCGAGCGGTATACAGACATCGAAGCCGCCATCGATAAGGCGGGCACGAGCATCACCACCCTGTTCGCGCTGGCGCTGTTCGACGACCCGGAGCGCGGCAAGGATGTACTCGGCCGGCTCGCCAACAAGTACGGGCCCCATGCGGTCGAAGCCTTCAACGCCTGTCGTAGAGGCGTACACGGCGGTTATCTTCGCGACCTTCCCCAACTGGTCACCGATACCCGCATCCTCACGAGAGCGCTGACATGACCGGGACGGACCCGCAACGCTACCTCGCGGCAGCCGATGACATGCTGCGCGGAGCGGGAGTATTGGGTGCCGTGGCGGTGACCGATGGGTGGTGGCCCAAGGCATGCGCCTGCCTCATCCGACTGGCATTGGAGGGCGGCATCGACGCCTTCTGGTTACGGGCCAGCTCGCCCGTAGCCAGGTGCGGTAGCCGGCGTACCAAGCTGCTCATGCTTCGAAAGCGCATCGACCTCGATGTCGTCCATCGAGTCAGCTTCGCGTGGGCCGCGCTCTCCCGCCTCACCCACCACCACTGCTATGACGCTTCACCAACCCTGGGGGAACTTCGCCACCTATATGACGAGGCTAAGGCGGCTCTGGAGCACCTGTGAACGCTGCCTGAGCACGTCGTCAGCGCAACCGTCGGAGACAGGCACAGCAACTGATTCGGCGTCGACTCGTCAGAGCGGGACATCCGCTCAATCAAGATCAGGTGTCTGAGGAGCGACACAGCACATGGTGATCGCGTCGGGAACGTTGGCGATCTGTCCCCGGCGGACCGACTGCGGTGCCGACGATGCCATCTCCCGTTGCGCCACGCCTCAGCCGGCCTGACGAGCGTGGTGAGGACAGCGGCTGGTCGGGCCGATGCCGGCGGGTCTCCGGCATACACCCGCAAGCGTGGGGAGGACGGATCCGCCGCCGGCGCTCCACATTGGACTACCTCAGCCGGACGCCTACGAAGCCACCGGCCACCGCACCAACCCGCAAGGTAGCCGAGTCCACCTCATCGACCCTGTGCTTCAAAGCGGTCAGCTCCAGATCGGCTTGAGCGGCACGAAGCTGGGCGGGCACATGCCCCGTTCAATAACTTTGGCCGACACCGCGTCAGGAATCGTGCCGGTCTGCTCGCCCGCCCAGGCGTCCCGTCGCGGGGTTCGGCCGCCAGGCGGGCGGTCTGGGGTTGGCGCGTACCAGATGAAGATGTCGGCGACCCGCAGGGGTTGTTCGGCGACGAAGTGCGTCTGTGCCGCCGGGTCGTCGTTCTTACCGGTGATCTCATCAGTCTGTGATGTTTCGAAAATCTCGGACAGCGTCTTGCATCGATCATGCTTCCCTGGAATTCTGCCGAGAAATCGCGCGAAATCTCATGCGAAGGGGATCGCCATGCAGTTGACCTTCCTCGGCGGAGACTCGGGCCCGGATGGCAGCCCGAGGGTGTACGCCACCGACCGAGGTACGTTCGTCGTCCAGGGCTACCGGATCGAGGACACCGAGACCCTGAGCCAGCTCCGGATTCCCGGTCACGAGACAGTCATCGAGATCCCGGCTGAGCTCGTGAAGTACTTCCCGAGGGACTGACGAGTGACCACTCTGCTGATCGGCGAGGACCTGAGGCGGCTGTTCCATGCCTTCGAGCACACGGCCTTCCGGCTCGAAGTGCGCGAGGGCTACTACGAAAAGGAGCAGCTGCGTCAGTTCCTCGCCGGTGAGCCGGTTGACCTCGAGTACATGCGGACTTGGCTTGAGCTCATGCCTGCCCTCCGTGCTGAAGGCAAACGCATCGAGCGGGTGCGGGTGGTGTCGCAGCCGCACTCCGATTACAGCCGGTATGGCTTGTGGTTGTGCCAGTACAACGTGGCGGCGGGCGAGGACATCCGGTACCTGCCACGGCATCGGGCGCCCGAACTGCCCGAACATGACTTTTGGCTGTTCGACTCCAGCCGGCTCTACATTGTGCGCTTTGACAAGACCGACGAGCTGCTAGGCGCCGAGCCGGTGGACGATGCGGCAACCGTGGTCCAGCACGGCTACTGGCGGGATGCCGCCTGGCACTACGCCGTTCCTTACTCGCAGTACGTCACCAAGGCAGCCGAGCGTGCGGACGAACATCCAGCAAGCGCGTGAAGCGCTGGGGTCGCATCTGCGGGAGCTGCGCCGCCACACGGGCCTGAACGGCAAGGAGTTCGCGCGGCAGCTCGGCTGGACAGCCTCGAAGGTGTCGAAGATCGAGCTGGGGCAGCAGACGCCGACAGCGACCGACCTGGCGGCCTGGGTGCAAGTTTCGGATCGGCCGGAGGCGGCCGAGGCGCTGGCGGGCGAGCTGGCCGCGCTGGAGAGCTTCTACCGGGAGTACCGGCGGCGCCTGCGCTCGGGTATGCGTTTCCGGCAGCAGGAAGCCCTGGAGACGGAGATCAAGGCCCGGCAGATCCGGGTGTTCAACACGCACTACGTGCCGGGGTTCTTCCAGACGCCGGACTATGCGCGCTGCATGCTCAGTAAGGGCGCTCGCCTGCACGGCGCACCGGACGACGTAGACGAGGCCGTGGCGGTGCGTCTGCAGCGTCAAGAGCTGTTGTACCGGCCGGGCAAGAAGTTCCACTTCGTCATTGCAGAGGCGGTGCTACGCAGTGGAGCCGCTGGCCCGCGCGAGGTCATGACCGCTCAGCTGGACCGGTTGGTGGCGGCAACCACGCTCGGCCCGAATATTCGTTTCGGCGTGATCCCATTCGAGGTCGAGTGGCCGGTCTTCCTCGATCACGGCTTTTGGATCATCGACAACGACTTCATCATTGTGGAAACGCTGGCGGCCGAACTGCGGCTGACGCGGCCGGATGAGGTGCATACATACGCCAAGGTCTTTGAGCAGTTGGCCGCCATTGCGTTGTACGGCGCGCCTGCTCGGACCGTGATCACGAACGTTCTTCTTGATCGGGATGGCGAACCCGGCGAACGCTCGCACGGTTCCTAGAAATCCCGCGAAATTGCTGGATCGGGCCTGGTCCGGCTCGTACGGTCCTCCCTGGTGATATCGGGACGGCTCCATGGTTGAGAGGCCACGGAGGGCATGACGTTCATCGGGGAGAGATCACGGCAATTGCAGGCCGCGCCCTCCTCCGGCTCCCGGGCCCTTCCGTCGCGGTACCGCTCCGTAGAGGCCTCGGTCGGGCGTGACGACGGGTGTCCGTCCGGCCGGGTGCCGGACCGAATGGACGCGAGGTGTGGCGTGACGGCGAGAACCGAGCTGAACACGGTGAACAACCAGGCCCAGCTGCTCGTAGATGACAGCACTCGGCCGGACACGTACGACGTCGAGCTGGCCGCGCGCGCGGTGAAGGTGCACTGCGCGGTGAGGCACTGGCCCGACGGCGAGCGCTGTCTCAACTGCGGTTGGCCGCACCCCTGCGTGACATACCGGTGGGGACGGAAGATCCTGGTGGCCGACGGGTGGACGGAGCGGGAGATCGCGGCTCTGGACAGCCGGACGGGGGTCTGGTGGTGAGCGTCCCGCTGGTGACGGTCGACCTGCCCGCGGAGGCCGCCGCGGTGTTCGACGAGGCCGCCGCCCTGGAGGGGATCAGCCGGGCCGGCGCGGTGCGCCGCGCGGCGGCGGTCTACCGGGATCACCTGCTGGAGGTCGACTCCCGGGTCGACGTCACCGTGTACCTGGGCGACCAGCTCAGCGCCCGGATGCACGAACCGATCCCGCGGAAGTCCGCGCCGTTCCTCGTGATCAGCGGCCATGGCGTGGACATCTTCCTGCACCCGGTTGACGACGAACAGCCGACCGCGGAGGAGGTCGCCTCCCTGGACCGGCTCATCGATGCGCTGACGGCCTACCGGGACCGGCTCGACCCGCTGGTCGACCTGGGGAGGCGTGATGACCGGCAGCACGGATGAGCCGATTTGGCCGTCGCAACGACACCGGGCCCACCAGCGACACCTGGCCAATCAGCGGCTGGTCGCCACCCACCGCGACAGCGGCACGTGCGAGTGCTGTCGGCCCGGGCACGGCTGCGCCGCCCTCGACAGGGCCGTCCGCGAGCTGAGCGAAACGCCGGCCACCAACCGCTGACCCCCATCCATCGGCAGCCGGGCCTCGGCTCCGGCGGCCCTGTCACGTCCCTGACCTCGTCTCGAAGGAGCCATGACCGTGCCCACCACCGAGCCGTACGCGCTGGACAACAGCGCCGACACTGCCCCGGATCTGCTGGCCTGCCTGGCTGAAATCTGCGACCCGCACACCCAGCAGCTACTCACAACGCTGGTGCTGCCGGGTGCAGACTGTCTGGAGTTGGGCGCCGGCAACGGGTCCATCGCCGCCTTCATGGCCGACCTCGCCGGCGACCACGGCGAGGTCGTCGCAGTGGACCTGAAACCACAACACGTCCGCGACCATCCGCGGGTTAAGACCATCGCGTGGAACGTGGTCACCGACGGCCTCCCGCCCGGCCCGTTCGACGTGATCCACGCCCGGCTGCTGCTGGCCCACCTACCCACCCGCCGGCAGATCCTGGCCGACGCCGCCGCCCGGCTCGCTCCAGGCGGGACGCTGCTGGTGGAGGAGTGGGGCGAGTTCACCCCGCCGGCGGTGCTCCGGCACCCGGACGGGTCGGACCTGCCGGACCTGTACGGCCGCTACCAACAAGCCCTGCTCGGCATGTTCCGGGCCGCCGGCAACGACACCACCTGGTGCGCCCAGGTCGCCGGGGCCATGGCCGAGGCAGGCCTGGTCGAGGTGGACACGGTCACCCAGGCCCGGTCCTGGCCGGGCGGTAGCGCCGGCTGCACATTGCCCTGTCTGGTGTCGGTGCAGAAGGAAGCCGAGCTCATGCGGGCGGGTATGCCGGTGGACGACCTGCGGCGGATGCGGAACCTGCTGGCCGACCCACAAACGCTGCTGCTGGGCAACCTGACCTGGTCGACCATCGGGCGTAAGCCGAACGGCGGTGCGGCGTGAGGCGCCGCACCCTCCTGACCGCGACCGGAGGGGCCGTGCTCGGGCTGGCCGGCTGCGCATCCGGCCAGCCGGGGCCGGCGGCCACCCGCCCGCCGGAGAAGGTCATCTGCCTCACCGGGTTCGGCATCACCGGGCAGGACTCCTTCGCCTACCTCGCGGTGGAGAAGGGGTTCTTCCTCGACGCCGGCCTGCAGGTCCAGATCAGACCCGGGGGCGGCACCGGCACCAACCTCAAGCTGCTGCAGTCCGGGCAGGCCGACTTCGCCGTGGTGGACCTGACCGGCGCCCTGCTGGAACGCGGCCGGGGCAGCTACCGCGACTTTCGGGTGTTCGCCGCCATCTACCAGCGGTCGGTGTCGTGCATCATGGCCCTCGCCTCGCGGGGCATCACCCTCCCGCGGGACCTGGAAGGCAAGACCGTCGGCTACACCGAGGGCGGGGTGAACAAGACGCTGTTTCCGACCTACGCCCGGTTGGCTGGGATCAACGAGGCGTCGATCCGGTGGGTGAACCTGCCGCCGCCGCAACTGCGGCCTACCCTGCTGGCCGGCACGCTGGACGCGATCACCGAAATCGTCATCGGCCGGCCGGCGGTGGAGGCGGCCGCCGGCCAGCCGGTCACCGTGCTGCCCTACTCGAACTATCTGGGTGACCTGTACGGCAACGTGCTGGCCACCACCCTGACCACCGCGATGGGCAACCCGGGGATCGTGAAACGGTTCCGCGACGCCATGCTGAAAGGCCTGGCCTACGCGATAGCCCATCCAGACGAGGCGGGGCAGATCCTGGCCAAACACCAGCCGACCTACAAGGCGGCCGCCGCCGCGGCGGAGGTCCGGGCCGCCGAGCCGTACGTGCGCTCCGGCGTGACGATCGGCAACCTGGACGAGAAACGGGTGATGCAGTCGATCAGCCTGCTGCAGGGTGCCGGGGCCATCCCGGACACCGGGCTGCGGCCCGCCGACGTCGTGTCGCTGGAACTGGTCCCATGACCGGCCCCATCGGTCGCGGCGGCTGGGCGGCGCGCTTGGCCGCCCTGGTGCCACCCGGCACCGTGCCAAACCCGGTCACCTCCCCGTCCTTCACCATCGTGCACCGGCGCGGACGGGCCTGGATCGACGAGCAGGACGTCCACGCGTACGTGGGGCAGGTCACCCGCGAGCTGGCCGAACGCGACCGGCAGATCGCCGTCCTAGCCGACGAGCTGCACCGCTACAAGACCGCACTCGCCGAATGGCAGCACGACCGGGCCCCGTCCGCCACCGACGACGGCTACCTCCGCCCGGCGGTACCACGGCCGATGCGCGACACAGAAGAACGCGAGAGGCCTGGCCGCCGAGATGACCCAGATGAGAAGGGGACGGCCTGCCGGAAAGCGGTGAGAGGTCCTGGTAGCAGCAAAGAGTCTGCCGGGCTGGAGCAGGCGAGGAGGCACCATGAGGCCGTCGGTGGCGTGGTCGCGAACCTCCGCGCGGTTGCCGGCGTTCACGCTGCTGCTGGTGATGCTGGTGCCCGGGCAGTGCGGTGGGCCGTCCGGCAAAGATGTGGGTGGCGACGGCAACCCGTTCACCGGCGAGTGCAAGGTCGAGTTCGAGGAGACCGTGGGCGGCACGCTTCATCGTTACCCGGAGATGCTCAACGAGGATCTCCGGCTGGTGGCCGGCAAAGCGATCTTCACCTGTGGCCGGCCGCCGAACACGCACCACGCGACTGCCTCGTTGGAGAAGCGGCGCCAGGGCGCGGGCGCGCAGTGGGTTGTCGCGGACAGACAGCAGTCCTCCCGCGTGCCCCGGCCCAAGGAGGCCCTGTTCCTGCGGGGCACCTGCGACTTCGGCGAGACTCAGTACTGGCGGGTTCACGTGGAGATCAAGGGCACCGCCAGACAGGCGGATGGCAGGGTGGAAGCATTCGAGGTCGAGGGACGCAAGCCGGGAGGCCCGGATCACCTGCCGGGAGAGGAGATGAGTTCGATGCGCCCAGGCATCGACGACGGCGGGGTGTTGCTGCTGGCCAACGACGGAGGGTCGTGGGTGATGCTCAACCTGAGCGGCCAGCCGGTCTACCGCAACGACGCACTGGCCACCGACGACGCCGCCGGTGCCTGCGACTGGGCGCACCACATCGTCACCGCTCTGACCGATGCGCCGCCGCACCGGCCCGGCAACACGATCACCGGCGTTCGCTGCTACACCTTCCACGAGTGTGACGGCGTGGTGCAGGCGGAACTGTCTGCGGGGCGGACCCACCACGATGGGCAGGGCTGGGTGCGCGTCGACGGGCGCGGTGAGGTGACCCACCGCAACGATGACATAGGCAGAGACGACGCCGACGCGGCGCTCGACTGGGCGAACAAGATCACCGCACCGGGCCTGGTGCCCGTCCGGCGCAGCAGGTGGCGGGCGAGCATCGGCCGCTTCCCCGACGGCACCTACTACGACGCCGACGGCCGGCTTGGCCGCCAGCGGCTGCGCCGTGCCTGGAACCGGATGCTGACATGGGCGGGAGCTCCATAGCCCGCAACCGCACCCCGGTCCGCACGAGCCGGATCCCGAGGACACCAACCTCTTCCTCAGCGGCTCAAGCAACGCACTGCGGCAACCAGCTCCAAAGCACCACCCCGCGATGCGCCACGCCCTGGCCACCATCGACCACCACGTCAACGAACTACATCGCCCCCGATCCCGGCTCAACCGCGCCGCGAACCTGACCCCGAAATTTAGAGTCCCGTTTCCAAGGATCTAGAAGGACGAGACCATGCCCGCCTACCAGCGAGGTCAGCGCTTCCGGCCAGGAAGCCGGACCAGGGCGGTCTTGGTTTGCCACCGCGGCGGGCGGGCGGCCGGCTTGCCCGACGGCTTGGCGCTGTCACTCGGTCGCGGGAGGTAGGCGCGGATCTGCGCGGCGGCGGTACGGGCCGCGTGCGCCTGGTGCAGGCGTTGCCGGGACTCGCGGATGTCGGCGAGATTGTCGGCCAGGCCGGCGAGCGCGTTGATGAGCTGGATCGCGGCCATTCGCTCGTCGTCACCGGTGAGAGCGCCCATCAGGGCGACGAGGCGGGCCATCGCGCGTGTCCGGGTTGCCTGCGCGACGCGACCTGACACGGTGCGGCGTGGCTCGCGGGCGGCTCGGTCGAACGCCTCGGCGGCGTCGGTCAACGGCCCACCTCGCCGGCCTTCCCACGCGGATGCGGTGGCGGCCAGCAGGTCGGCAGCGGCATCCGCGATTGCCGCGGCGGCGGCCGCAGTGGTGGCAGCGGCAAGGTGGTGGGCGGCATCCCGCGCCACCTGAGCCGCTCGCTGGTAGACGGCAACGGGTGGCGGCCGGTACGCCTGTGCCGCCGTTCGCGCCGGGTGTGGTTGGTCGCCACCGCTGGTCCATCCGGCGCGCAGGCGTGGCAGGGTGAGGTCGGCGGCGAGGCGGCCACCGCCGTACCACACGGTCTGCCCGGCGGCGGTGGTGTGCTCGGGCAGGCCGACCGCATACCCGGTCACCTGACCGGGGTCGCGGTTGCTGTACCGCAGCCTGACGAGGATCCCTGCCCCCCGCAGCCGGGCGAAGAAGTCCGGCTCATCCACGGCCACGGTCGCCACCGTGCGGACCTGGCGGCGCAGCAGCTCCCGCGGCGCGACCGCGCGGCCGTACTGCTGGGGGCTGCGGCGGGCGGCCTTGTTCAACTCCCGCGGTGTGGGCCAGCTACGGGTGCCGGCGCCGGGCGGCGCGATCCGGTAGAGCCCGTACCGCTCCTCCAGCTCCCGGCAAGCCCGTTGGGCGTTGCGGTAATCGTTCCACGCCGAGGCCGTGCGCCGGTCCTGGCGTACCACGGTCGCCACCAGGTGGATGTGGTCGTCGGCGTGGCGGACAGCGACCCACCGCACCGCCCGGTGGTCGCCATGCGGGGCCAGCCCGACCGCAGCCATCACCTCGCCGGCAATGTGCGCCCACTGGCTGTTCGACAACAGGCGGTCGGTGGGATGCGTACGGATCGAGCAATGCCACACCGTCTTGGCCGGCCGGCGGTAGGCGATCCTGACCGGCTGCTCCAGCAACTGTGCCAGCCGACGTACATCCCGGCGACTGGTCGTGGTTGCCGGCTCCAGGTCGGCCAGGTTCCCTGCGTCGAGCCACGCGGCGACCAGATGCGGGTGGGCGTGCTCCTCCCGCTTGCCCGGTCCGAACAAGTACCGCAGCAGCCCGCCCACATTGCTGCCGCGCGGATGGACGGCGGGGATCACGGCAACCTGCGATGCACCGCCGCGACCGCCGCGTCCAACCCGGCCAAACTCCGCATACACCGCGTCGCCGCGTGTCGCAGCCACACCGGCGCCTCGCCGGTAGCGTGCAGCATGGTGACGGCCTGGTTAAGGTTGGTGCCGGTACGCACCACCGCCGTGCGCGCGTCGAACAGCTCGACCTGCACCTGCGCCAGCAACTCGCACCCGGCATCGGCCGGCGGCCCCACGCCGTGCCCGCCGCGCGCCGCCGCCAGCGCGGCCACAGCGCAAAACCCGGTCGGGGTCAGGCCGACCCGCCGGGCCGCCGCCACCACCTCGGCGTACTCGCCTGCGGTGAAGCTCGGGTTGATCCGCCGCACCCGACCTGGGAACAGATGCTCGCGATCACGGCCCCCACGCGAACGCGGACCACCTGTCCACTCGTCGCCTGCTCGCCCGTCCACCACGTCGCTCCCCCTCGACAGACTTCGCCGATCGGGACCGAGCATGCGCGGCGGGCGTTGCCGGTGGCGTTACCAGTAACGCCACCGGCGGCACCGGACGCCAGCCGCCGCGGTAACGCCACCTGCCGGCCGCGTCCGGTCGGCAGGTGGTGTTACAAGACTGAATAACTTGCTCACCACTACGAGCAGGCGATCTTGCTCAGGCCGGGCCGGTGTCGGTTGTCCCGTAGTGCCGAAGGCTGCGAGCGTCAGACTTAGGTTGCGAGTGATCTTTCGAGGGTCAGAATTACCCCGCGAGTCGCTGCCGGGGTTCGACCGGAGCCAGGACCGCGCCGCCGAGTCCCGGCGTCACCCCGGGGTGCTCCAGAGGTCATGCTTCCTCCGAGATGTCAGTGCCGGACGCCCGAGCCGTGCTTGCCGATTGCTGGGTGAGTTCCCGGTAGGCAGCAAGCACCGCGGTGGTGTGGTCGGCGAGATCAGCGACGGCGCCCGGCAGCGCCGGCGTGGAAACGCCATTGCGCTGATCGGCATCACGGATCATCGCGTTGGCCCGGGCCAGCGCCTGCTGCTCGGTCACGAACGCGGCGACCTCGTCGGTCAACCGCTGCACGTGCTGGCGCCGCTGGTCGATGTCCCTGGTGAGGAGGGCAAGGTACTCGTCTGTACGGACGATCCGGTCGTCCAGCTCCGCCGCAGTGGTCGAGCCAGCCGGCACTCCATGCCCGGCGGTCAGCAGCCGCTGCCGCAGGTCGCGGACCTCGGCCCGCTGCGCCACCGTCACGGCCAGGTCCCACAGCTGTCGCACGAGTACCGGCGCTGGGTCGTCGAGATCCACGTGGGCGCGCAGCTGGGGCCAGACTGCCGTGGTGTAGCGCACGCACCGAACCGCTTGATCGATCAGGGCACGGTCTTCATGGCGGGTCAGTGCGAGGTGACCGTCGGACCACTGCCGGGCAACCCGCCTGTACCGGCGTAGCCCTTGCCAGGCGCTGAGGCCGAGCCCGGCCCCCGCTACCGCCAGCCCGGCCCACACCCCTATCGCCCAGCCACTGGCCGCGGCGACGACGGCTGAACCGGCCGCACCCACCCAGCCGATCCTCGCGCCGCCGGAGCGCGGCGTCCACAGCCCCACATCGGCCAGCCGCGTTTCCACCATGCTGCCCGGCCCGGTCCGGCTCTCCGGGTACGGGCTAACCACTGTGACCGGGCCGACCGTGTCATGCCGGGCCGTCCCGGCCACCTCGGGCGCCAGCACAGACACCACCATCTTGTCCTCGTCACACGACACCCACAGATGCCCGGGAATCAGCCCGCCCGGTCGGGCCATCATCGTCATAACCATCAATGGTGTCAGCCGGGTACGACACCCTCCGCTCCAAGGTGGTTGGACCGCTGCGGGCCCGCTCACTAACCTGGCTCTACGACGTCATCTTGCGCATCCATCGCCGCCTCAGACCCCAAGATCCACCGAATCCACGAAGTAAGTCTGACCAAGTCTTCAGCAGGATAGATCAGACCCACACTGGGAGCCGCTGGTCAGCGCACGGTTCGTAACCTTCAATTGGACCGGACATTGGTGTCCGTACGCCGAAGCATTGCACCGACCGGACTTACCGTCTCAGTCGACTTGGCGGCGGCTTCTCAGTGATTGCTCAGCGCGCCATTGCGGATTCTCCGGTGGCCTGTCGCTCGCGCCCGACCCGTTCGAGCACCGCGGTGACGCACTCGTCGAGTGGTCGTGCAGTGTCCAGGAGCACAACGCCCGGCCAGCCACGGTGGGAACGCCGCGAGCCAGGCGCTCGCGTTCGCCCAATCACCGGCGTCGGCCCAGCCGGGGATGCCCCGCACTAGCCACTCCACCCGTTCGCGGTGCAGCGCTTCATCGGTACAAGCGCAGACCACCGGGATAAACGCGGCGCCCGCGGCGGCCGCGAGGCTCGCCCACCGCGCGCGTGAGTTCGGGCCCTCGCTCGTCGAGTCGAGGATCGCCGAGCGCCCGGCTGCGAGTTCACGGTAGGCCAGCGCGGTGAGCAGTTCCCCACCGACGGACATGAGGTCGGGGCGGTGCCGCATGCCGAACGGCGTGAGCGCCCCGAGCAGCCAGTCGATAGCGAAGACCGGGATATCCAGCGCGGCACCGACGCGCTCGCAGACGGTGCTATTACCGCTGCCGGGCACGCCGGCGAACACGATAAGCACCGCATCGTCCGCTGCCGGCATCGGCACGCCGGTGAAGTCGTCGGGCAGGCCCGGTGTGAGGTAGTCGGGGACCCAGCGCTCCGGGCAGACCGCTGGTGACTTGAGCCCTGGCAACGACGACCTGGAAGGATTGTCACGGTGTTCACCGAGAGCATAGTCCGGGTGTACGCCGATCCGGTGGTGGAGCTGTTCGTGGCCAGCACCGCCGGTCCTGCCGAGCGGACGCTGCTGGTCATCCACGGCGGCCCGGACTGGGATCACTCCTACCTGCGCGAGCCGCTGTGCGAGCTGGGTGATCGGTACCGGCTGCTGTTGCCCGATCTGCGTGGCTGTGGGCGCTCCACCCGTGGCCTAAGCGGCGACCAGTACACCTGGGACGCGGTCGTGGCCGACCTGCTCGCGTTGCTGGACGTGACAAGTACGGGCACCGTCGACGTGCTGGGCTTCTCGACCGGCGGCCTGATCGCGCAGCGGCTGACCCTCGCGGCGCCGCACCGGGTCCGCCGGCTGGTCATCGCCTCCAGCAGCGTGCCACCGGTGCCGCCGGACGCCTTCGACGGCTGGGCCGAACGAGACCAGCGGCACGCCGCCGGCGTAGCCCTGGGCCCCGACCCGACCGGGCTATCAGGCCCGGCGCTGACCCGCGCCTGGGCGTTGAACTCGGCACCGGCCAACCTGTGGCGTGCCGAAGCACTGCCCGACTACCTGCGGCGGCTGGACGCGGTGCGGTTCTCCGCCGACTGGGCTGGCCCGTGGCAGGCCGGCACCCTGCCCAGCGCCCGCCCAGCAGACCCGCTGCGGCGACTGTCCGTACTGGGCATCCCCGTGCTCCTACTGCACGGCCGTGAGGACATGACGTTCCCGGCACAGCTGGCGCACGACGCAGCCACGCACATCCCATCAGCCCGAGCCGTGGTACTCGACGAGGCCGGGCACATGGCACACATCGACCAGCCACACCGATGGCTCACCGCACTGGCGGAGTTCCTGCACCAACCCGTCCACGCGATCCGCCCCGGCGCACCAGGACCAGCCGATCCACCATGATCGCGGTCACCACCGCACGGTAGCAACCGGCACCTTGGCGCCCGGGTCAGCTTCAGCCACACCTGGCCCGCGGAACGGCAATCGTGGCGGCTCTGCAGCGACGAAGCGTGCCAGGAACGGTCCGAAGTCTTCCACTGTTCTGGCGGAACGATCGCGAGGGTCTGCCGTTCCGGAAGAGGTCAGGGAGCATTCCGTTGTTCCGCGGAACGGACGGAACAGTGTCCCCGTACCAATCTCGCGGCGATTGACCGTCGCGAAAGATGCTCGACGTTCCCGTCCTGTTGGCCGGACTGGTAACGCCGCTCGTGGCGCCGTTAACGGACTCGTCAACGGCGGCGTTAACGCTTCCGCTAACCGGTAGCGGCGGACGGCTGCGCCGCGTCTCAACGGTGCGGAGCGTTACCACCGCACCAGTAGCGCTACCGGTAACGCCTACCTCCCACACTTGTCCGCGCGAGGTCCGCACCCCGAGCGCGGGCAGCAGAAGGGAGGAACGGCATGAGTACGCGCGTCCCCACGCCTGATGAGATCCGCACCTGGCCAGCGACCGTGGACGTACCGACCGCGGGACGGGCGTTCGGCGTCGGCCGGGATGAGTCGTACCGACTGGCACGCGAGGGCAGCTTCCCCGTCCCTGTGCTGCGGCTTGGCCGGTACCTCCGCGTCACCCGGGCAGCCGTTCTGAACGCGCTCGGCATCAGCGATCTGGTACCGCCTCATGCCGCCGCGTCCACCGAAGACATGACTATCCACTATGGATAGAAAACCACAAGGCGGGTAGACTCAATCGGTAGAGACTATGCGACAAACCCGAAGGAGAGGGAGTGAACCGAAGATCACCAAAATACGGGAAGGGCATCTTCCAGCGTTGCGACGCGACCTGCCCTCCACAGGGCAAGACCTGCAAGACGCACACCTGGGCGTACCACGTCGAGCTGCAGACCGGTCCCAACGGCAACCGTCGACAGTGGACCAAAGGCGGCTTCCCGAGCGCCAAATCGGCGGCCGAGGCCCGCGCCGAGATCCTCGCCGCCGACCACGCCGGGATCCTGCCCACCGACGGCAAGCAGACCGTCGGCGCCTGGCTCATCGCCTGGCTGGATGGCAAGGTCGGCGCGGAGGCCATCCGCCTCACCACCGAGGCCGGCTACCGAATCCACGTCGAGATGAACCGCCCCGGTGATCTTGGAGGCTCGGATCACTGCGCTCCGGCCGGGGCGACCGAGGCGTTGTGCTGATCATAGTGGATGGCCTCGTACTCGGCCGGCGGTCGGTAACCGCAGGC